>Ga0116229_10005411_pt1 | contig 20845 bp, 13 predicted proteins | sample S1TSphgellanicum_3_FD_87313 | JGI IMG/M metagenome (GOLD analysis project Ga0116229, IMG submission 87313) | Host-associated microbial communities from peat moss isolated from Minnesota, USA - S1T2_Fc - Sphagnum magellanicum MG | ecosystem: Host-associated > Plants > Peat moss > Unclassified...
AATGTTGCATTTTCCACTTAATTAATTACTCCCAAAATGTTGGCACCTTGTGGCTTAAATTTGTATTTTTACTTTTTTTTTCATGGACCATGTGAAAAAAAATAATCATAAACATCAATAACAAAACAAACAAAAATTTGGATGATTTTTTTATCCACATACACCGTCAAACACAATAACAAAACACCTTTCATGGAAAACCCTAAACTCAAATAAAAATAAATATAAGAATTGTCAATTTTTCAAACTTAAAAATGAAAATGAGACTAAAAATAAAAATCTTTTCATCTAAATTATATTCATTCAATACTGATGCTTGTTTCAAACGCCGAAATACCTCATGCACATTGTTAAAAATGGTTTACATTATTCAAGTTTGAAAAGCTTGCATTTTCTTATATAATATTATTATTTACAACTTTGTATGCATTTGTATGGCTAAAAGAAAGACAATAAAACTATGGTTTCAATTTTCAAATATTCAGAATGAATTCTAAAAGGATTAGAAAATTTTATTTCTTAGTACAAATGTGAGAAAAGTATTTTCATGATCTTTCATAAAGCTAACAAGAGGGTGTGTCACACTATGGCCTTGCCATTTACATTTTAAAAATATCTGAAGGCAAAAGAAGAATTATCGAAACTCAAATATTTCACCATGCAAAAATATAATCTTCAAAAAAATCCTCTAAATGAAACCAAAATCCTTCAAAATATTATAACTGAGGAACTAATCTCAAGTTTCAACACAAGCCAAAATATAAAATCTTTCAAAAATCCTCATATAAAAATAGACCTAGTACCTAGGGGTCTAAAAATTCCTTAAAGCTACTACCATAGTACCTTGGCCATTTCAACACATGTCTATTGAATAATTAATTAATTAATTTTGAAAATTTTCATTTCAAAACAAATGGAATATTCCTAAATCTTCACTATTATCCTTCACAATATTTTTTGATTTGGAAGAAATATTTTAAAAAAAATTTCAACAATTCTTAAAATACTATAATTAATGTTGAATTGGGGCCAAAGTACTAGGGTATACTCTATAATGAATCTAAACACAATAATATCCTAAGGCCAACAAATTTTCATCCAATATAACTCAAGTTCATAGTAGAACATTAAATGTAATTTACCTTACTATTTTCAAGGAGAGAGTGAGAGCCTCTCGTAGCAGAGCCGCTTGTGTTTTTGTTTATTTGAAGAAAGGAGAGAAAGTGAAGAATAGGTAGAATAATAGCCAAGAAAGCGAGCAAACCGCCAAGTCTTCCTTTTAAGCTCCGCTGGATTAGCAACGCCGAGTCCCTGCATCATCTTGGAAAGCTTTTTGTAAGAATTCTGCAATCTCAGATTGTGCACAGCAGCAGCAGCAGCAGCAGCTTTGAGCCATTGTTGATCAGTGCACACATGAACTGAGAAGAGAATCCGTTAACGGACTTGTGATCGTTTCTAGTCGAGATTTATGAGGAGGGAGGGCTGAGTCTACCTGGGAAGAAGAATCTGACGGGGTTTTTGAAAAGTTACTGGGTTTGAGCTTAATGCTTTTATTTATTTTGTTGTCTTTGCTAGTTGGCTCAGCTGCTGCAGTTGCATCTTTTTGGGTCTCTAGTCTGGAACATCCCGGACATCAGTAGCAGCAGCTCTATGTGTTCTGGTTGAAGTTGTTGTCGTTGTTGTTTTTGTTTGTGGGTATGCCAGAAGTCCTTGTAATCTTTGCGAAATGAATCTCCTGCAGGAGTTGGTGAAGTAGTCGCCAGAATCAGCAATTAAAGCTAACAGCAGCTCATCACCAGCCACTTTGCACAGTTGCAACAGGTGCTAACTTTGGTGTTTCTTGTTGTGGTTGTTGTTGTTGTTCTTCTTCTTCTACACGCATGAGACATTCTTCAGTTGTGCAGAACTTTGGTTAGTGCTAAAGGACATGCATGTGTCCAGCAGCTCCTTCTAGTCTAGAAAACAATTGGGCTTTGGGAAATTGAGCCAAGATCAGTGCTGCTTAGCAACTCAGATCTCAAGAGGATGATGAAGAACTCCGAGCAAGAGGAGGAGCTCTGGAGAAATTCTGCCCAAGTTCGAATCTTCTTCACCCAAGAGTTATTAGATTTCCTAAGCTCCAGCTTTTGCGGAGGATCCATGCAGAGCTCCAAGTTGCAGCGGGACTCCTCCTCTTTCTCCTCCAAGCGGGGCTGCTCCCGGAGGAGGCCAGAGACTTCATCGGATTGAAATCTCAAAGCGGAGGAGCATGATGGGGGTGGTGCGCGTAATGGGCCCCCGCGACGTCGATGACAGGAGGGAGAATCTCTTCTTCAGCCACGAGACCACCATCTCCAATACTTCCAACAACACCAGTGCCTTGAACTCCTTCGGCGCAACTCCCTCGTTCCGATCCGTGGAGGGAAGCAGCTGTGCGCCGCCTCCATTTAGATGGGAGCGCGAGCATGGCAAGCGCATACTGCAGGTCTGCTCAGATTCCTGGAAGCCCAAGCGCCCCCACGGTTTCGACACTTGCAATCAGGCTAGTCTGCCGGCGCCTCCAGAAAGCAGACCCACGAGCGGATCTCTTCTTCTGTGTGACAACCTTAGTCGGCTCAGCATTTCCGCCGATGGGTTGAAGTTCATGCGGAAGCGGGTCGGGAAAGCTCCGGACTCAGAATATTTAGAGAAACGTAACGTCAGATACTACAACTACGAGGAGCATCATGATGACGATCTCAGGTACGAGAATGAGAGCATCATCATCTCCTCACCCGGTAGCAGCACTCTGGATCACAACGTCGCGCCCGAGACTAGCATCGCCTCAGGCGGCTCTTCTGTTCATATAACATTCCCTGAAGACGACGACGACGACGACATCATCTTCGACGACGACAGCCATCGCGCATCCGCCCATCCTGCAGCAACAATGCACGAGACCCAGCAGCAGCAGCAGCTCATGACCCACGAGCGCTGGTCGTCAAACGGCAACTCGTGGAACCTGTCGATAGTGGCGCAGAAGAAGCCCAGAGACGTACCACCACCGCAGCTCACGAAGTTGTCCAAGACACGACCAAAGCCGCCGCCTCCTCCGACGTCGTCGAGGGGGATGTGCGCCGCCGCTGCTCCGATTGCTGCTGCGAGGGAAGTGCACAGAACTGCTACAGGGTCAATGATGAAAGAGGTATTTGTTTACACTAGGAGCGGGGATCATATATATGGCCGCCGGCATAGATGGGAGAGGGAATCGTCAGGAGGATCGTTACCGAGTGTGGGCGAGCCCGAGTTTGAGGCCTATGACAGAGCAGAAGAAGAAGAAGAAGAAGAAGAAAAAGAGGTGGTAGATACTGTGGACGATGAGGAGGACTTTCCCTTCTCACCCATCGCCTCCTCTTTTGTCTTCGGCGACAACAACAACAGCGTCGAATTCTCGCAAGTAAGAAGAGGAAGACTTCCTAAAGAAGTGGGTCCCCTCATCATGCACGAGTTTTCCATCCCCCCGCAGTTTGGCATGCGTGACGGATCAAGAGCCAATTCCACGTCCAGCAGCAGCAGCAGCAGCAACGACTGTATGACGCCGTCGTCGCTGCTTGCCCCATACTCTTGGGAGCCGGGAGGAGGAGGAGATCAAGAACCCAAGGAGCAGCAACGACAGAAAAAGGAACAACAACAACGGATTCCCACCATAGCTTTCCCCCACCAATACATCATCAACAACGGATCCGGAAGGTTCAGAATCGAACTGCAAAGGGGACCCAAATTAGAGCAGCAGCGTCACAGGAATAGCAGCAGGCTGCAAACCAACAACAACAACAAGACTCCTGAAGTTCTCATCAAGCTCGTGGAAGAGGCAGCAGCCAACATGATGATGAGCAAGCAGCAGCGGCAGCAGCAGCAGAAAACAATGTCCAGATCCAAAAACTCTTGTACTCAATGCAGATGCCTGGTACAAAACATCTATCTCCTTCAATTCTCCCTCTCTCTCATCATGCTCTCAAGCTTTTTCCTCTTCATAAAATTGCTTTACCTTCTTCACTAGAGACCTCTTCCCACACCACATTGTTCTTGCTGATGTTCCTTCTTCTACGTACATCTCAAACCTGTTGCTGCTGCTTCCTGCATCTCCTACCTTGAACCCTAAACCCTAAACCTATGCTTCATCCCTTGGGGTTCTTCAACAAATTTCTTGATCATTGTTGCTTCATCCATTGGGTTCTTCAACAAATTTCTTGATCATTTTGACTTCATCCCTTGGGTTCTTCAACAAATTTCTTGATCATTTTTGCTTCATCTCTTGGTTTCTTCTACAAATTGCTTCATCATCCTCGGTTTCTTCAACAAATTTCTTGATCATTTTTGCTTCATCATCCCTTGGCTTCTTCAACAAATTTCTTGATCATTTTTGCTTAATCATCCTTGGTTTCTTCCATAAATTTCTTGATCACTTTTGCTTCATACCTTGGTTTCTTCCACAAATTGCTTGATCACTTTTGCCTCATCATTCATGTGATAAGGGACATTTGAACCAGGTTTCATGACACCAGTCATGGCAACTCATCATGGCTATTCATGATGAACGTGATAGCCCTAACACTTTGTGAGGGACTCTGGGTCATTGTCGTTTTGCCTTCAAAGTTTTATTGTAAAAACTTCTCTGCAATCTCATAGATATGTTTGGTTTCTGTTGGTGTTTACAGCCAGTTCTGAGAAAAGGATTTTTGGGGCGATGTTTGAGCTTGAATCAAAGGCCTGGCTGTGCAGTGGTGAACAGCTTTGAAGCAAGGCTGGGAACAGTAGATGAAAAGGTAATGCACAGACTCCCCTTCAAATTGACCATGGATGGTATATATTATGAGTTCAGAACAGGTGATGGGTGTATCTCTCATGCTTGGTAAGATGTTGTAGTAGTGAAGGATTGCATTTCTAGTCTGCTGTAGTGCTACTGAATTTCCACATCAAGTTTATGCTTTTTATTGTGCACAACAGGTAGTGATGCGGGAGGCACCCAATTTTGAAGTAATGAGGGAGGCTCCAAACTTCAACATGAGAGTGGTGCCAAACTTTAAGGGGGAAACATCAAATTTCAAGGTAAGATGGGAGGGACCAAACTCAGAAGTGAGAGGAGAGGGACAAAACTTCAAAATGAGTTTCACAAGCTCTGAAATAACACGAGATGCACAAAACTTCATATACAGATGAGAGACTCCAAATTCTGAATTGACAGACGAAGTGCCAAACCCCCAAAGTGAGACACAAGGCATAAAACTTTAATGTGCAACAGAAAACTTCACTTTATAATCTTGATACCAATCCATAACAGAGTGATTATTCAGGTGTTAGACCCTTAAGTAATATAGGAAATCAAGAAATTTTTAGAGTATGATTTCAAGAAGTTTGATTGTCCTTAATCCATCATATTTCTTGGTGGAAGGCATTCTTACAAATGCAGGGAATCATGATTCAATATTCTTGTCTGGCCTGTGAATTGTAGCACATATGACAAAATTGAATGAGAACCTCAACCAGAATACACTTCAACCATGCATTCAACTTGACTTTGTTATTTGCAGATTGCATGCATATTACATCAAATTTTTATGTTACATTTTGTGTGAGAGTGGACAAAGTTGAAACCTATTGATTATAGTTCTGGAGACTCTCTAGCTAACATATGAACTGCTTTCCTTCTCTTCCTAACCCATACTCAAAATTTCAATTAGGGGTTGAGCTTAGAAATGTGAAACCCCTATTCCATATTTGTTTCACATTTGTAAGCTCACTTATCCCAATACTATTGGATTCAGTGCTTTAGCACCAAATTATTTTTTTAATTTTTTAAATGCACTTCAGTGCATTAAATGTTAATTTTCAATTTTTTTGGCATACATCATAAAATTATTTATATTTTTGAACATGAATGAAAGAAAGAAATCATTTTTAATTCATTTTCATGCACATCATTCATTTGCTATATTTCTTAGTTCTTGTTTGCATGTGCCTTAACATGAATTCTTCATTCTTATGCATTGTATGACATGCCTAATTTGAAGGTGAATGAGACTTGGACTTGCTTCCCATTATTAAATTCTGAAATTTCGGCGTTTCATGCATTATATATATTTTTAATTTTGGCAAATTGAAAAATTGTTTAATTAGTGCCAAATTTGTTGAGCTACTATGGTATTCTAGTTGAAGAGAGCTTTATTCTTTTGAAACCCAATTGTGAAAAAGTCATTTTAAAGCCTTTTTATTGATTTACATACACAAAAATCACTCAAAATTTAATAACTTTTGCTCCATTGATTCAAAAATTACCAAACAACATATGTGCACACCACTTTGTTTAGGGCTTTTTGGTAGTACCAAAAGCAAAGGAAGGGGGTTTTGTTAGGAATGTAAGGTTAGTTACCATGTTAAGTCACAATTTGTTTAGTGCTAAGCTAAGTTAGCATAGTCAAGTGTGTTTTCACTTAGGATTGGTTCAAATGGGAAAATAATTTGGGCTATTTGGTGTTGGGATAAAATTTTGAGGCATGGATTTTTAAATCACATTTGGTGATTTGAAATTCTAGGACATAGTGTGTTTTGCTTTGCAAGTCTTCATGTGTTTTTATGAAATTTCTTTAGCATATGGTTTGTGTGTTTTATTTTCATTTTAAGTTTTGGGCTTGGATTCTTGCTTATTGCAAGTGAGTTTTATTTTAAGGGCAATTTAGGTATGATGCACTAGTTAGGGAGTTCTTATATGTGAACAACAATAGGTGTGGTGCTAATATGGTAATGCACGACAATTCACAATTTGAAAAAAAATTGAATTACAAGATAATCACATCCAAACAAATAAACACCTATCTAGATTGCTAAAGTATCCAAATGAGGATTGCCAAAAAGTCCCAAATTGTTATTATTTATTGATCTAAATGGTCCCCATGGAAGCTAAAAGATACAACAATTGTTCCCAATATTTTTCCTCAAAAAAGGTTAACAATCAAATCTACCATAAGAAGCTCTATCTTAAAATAATGTTCTACATGAAATCATGCAAGAATATACAATGTAAATGTTTTGATTATTTTGAACTCTTGAATTAAATTGGTTAAAAGTTTGTTAGCTTTATGAGAAGAACAAAGTTTTTCGTTTTGCAATGTAGGTAATTTTTTTGAATGGGTTTGATTATGTGCAATGCCTAGATGCTTGAAACAAGTGGTAGCTTGTTTGAAGATTTGATGAAATAACGTAATGTATTTCTTTGTGCATTTTGGGTTTAGGGTTTTGAATGAATGATGGTTTTCATTGTTTTGTTGTGATTGGTGGGCCACCTAGATAGAAAACTTGTCTTTAGAATTGTTTTTGCATCTTGTGACTGCTAGATGAAAATGTTTTTTGATCATGGTTTCCAAAAACTAAATAAATAAAAATTTAGGCCATAATGCGCCCTTTGCATCTAGTGACCAATAGGTGCTTTGTGCAATAAATGATGAAACATCTAGTGGCGTTACATGAAACCATTTAATGATCACCAAATGGAAAAAATAACATGTACACACATAATCAAACAAATTAAAACCTTAGAAAAATGGAGACATTAATGGTTTCTTGTTATACATTGGATGTATGTTTATTAGTTTCAATGCAATATAAATTGGTTTGAAAAAATCTAGTCAATATGCTTTTATTACACACATATTTGCATTCATTTCCACAGACATTGCCCATATATGGTCTAGTTGAGATATGGATTTTGTGATGTTTCCACTGAGTTATGACTTGAATTCAAATTTTCCATGTAATTTAATAGTTCTTGTTTATATTTTTTATAATTATTGCTTTCAAGGATGTCAACATTAAAATCTCTCAAAATGATGATTAGACAATGTTCTAAAAAATGTTGAATTATAGTTTATAAATTGTTCAAAAACATAGACACCAAACATGAATGAATTTTGTACACATACAATAGAGATATAAGTAAAGTCAAGATAAGATAGCACTGGTACCTTAAATTTGGTCATACACAGGGTGAGATTTTTAAAAACCTATAAAAAATTACATTAGCATTCAATAGGGGGTGAAACTTAGAAAACCATCAATTTTCATGGTTCTTAAGTTTCACCCTATCTTTTTTTCTTGGGCAACTCCACTACTACTACATAGATTTTCATTGACTAAAACCAAAAAAGTAGATACAAGTGACAATAAGAATTTACCACCAACCAAAATTGAAATAAGTTGAACTTGTTTAGGATGGGGCAAATTGAGGAATGCAAACTCCATCATATGCACAATTTCTTTCAACCATTTGCCCTCAACAATCATTAACACATTCATCATTAATTGCAATGGTACTATGAAGAAAGCTGGATTTCTCAACCTTTGAATTTGAACAACAAACATTGCGATGCAATTCACTAGTTGGTGAGATGATGATATCAATTACATGACCATTTCCACGAACTTTTTAGAATGGAGGTGTTACAAAACTACTATTGACGACACCTCAATAGCTTTAAAAATGTGGATTTCATTTTTGAAGAAGCAATTAAAGATTTAAATTAATTTTTAAAATCAACAATATGAAAAAAAATAATTCATTTTCTTATAAGAAAGTTGCACAACATGTTTTCCCATATCTTTGACAAACCAAAAAAAAATGGAAGAGTTTTTTTTTTTGGCACAATGTTTTCCTTTAAACATTTTTTTTAAATGAAAATAAGCTTGGGCAATTACCCAATGTTTGATGTATTGAATGTTAGAGGAAAAGCATCACATGGAAGCTTAACACTCCTTTAAAGGTTGAAGGCAAAGCATTGAACGATTGCTCAATGGTCCTCCTTCAACAATTGGAGGCAAAATATTTGGGGATGCCCAACAATTTTCTTTATCTAAAGGTTGGAAGAAAAACATCACCCAATATGCTTCCTTTAAAGGTTGGAGCAAAAGCATCAAAAAGCCACCTAATGTTTGTCCTAAAAAAGTTGAAGGCAAAACATTAGGCAACCACTAAACCCTACTCCTCTTAAAGAGCTTGAAGGCAAAGCATCAAATGCTTGCCTAATGCTCTTCTTCAAAAGGTTGAAGGCAAAACATTGGGCAACCACTCCATGATCTTTTTCATTTAGATGAATTAGAAATCACAAAAGACATCAATTTCTTGGTGATTTCAATGGAAAATTTCCTTGCATAAAAAATTGAAATTCTAAATAAATTTTAAATGCTTTGGGTCACATTTACCAATAGTGTGACTAAAAAATAACATTTTAAAAACCATATTTCCTTTTCCCATCACATGTTTTGGTAGTACTCCATCCATTTATTTATTTTTAATTTAATTAAAAGTTGGTTTAACTCTTTTTTTTGTATTAAGTCATTTTTCAATATTTTTCTTTTTTCTCCAATATAGGAAAAGAGGATTCAGCTTGATTTTTTCCATCCTCCAAACAAAAAAGGAATAAAAAATAACCAAACAGAAAAACTACCAAACTTTTTCCTAACCATCTGGAAAAACAACTTGAAACATCATTCAGGATGTGGGAGGGAAAAACATTGAATGGCCTTGATGTTTTCTCTTGAATGCCTTAAGAAAAAAACCATTGCATGTTGCTTAAGGTTTTTCCTCAAATGCACAAGAAAAAAACAAAACAAAAAACAAAAAATTCAAAAAAAAAAAAAAATTTAAACCTCAAGGCTCTTTTTCATGGGTGGGTGTGGGACAAAAGTACAAGAGAAAGGTCTATTAGCAAACCTTTCTCTTACATAGAACATCATCATGAATATCTTACAAATTGTGTAAGTTACTCTTATTGTGACATCAGCAGACAAGATTTTTTTGGCTTAATGAGGGACCAAAATATACAAATGAAAAAAAGAGATGATGTTTTACATATAGGAAAAGGGTGTATCAGCAGACCCTTTTCTTAAGTAAAACATTGTCATGACAATGCAGAAGGACAACATTGTAATGACAATGGCAATGAGGAAGGATAAGCTGGTGGGTGACTTTTGGTCAAACATGTTAACAAATATCTTTCAAATTGTTTAAGTTATTGTTCTTACAACATTGCTGCAATGTCAACGAACATGATTTCTTTAACCAATGGGGGACCAAAATATACACAAGAAAATAACTGATGATGCTTTACACATTGAGCAACCACCCAATGTTTTTTTTTTTGAAATGTGTCCAACAAAAAAAACTTATTAAAAAAAAATGTTGAGTGGCCACCCAATTCTCTTCTTGGAAGTGGGATGAAAAACGTTGCATGGCCACCCCAAGCTTTTTCTTCAACACCCATTAAAATAAATTCAAAAGAAAACATATATATTTTTAAAAGCATTGGGTGGCCGCCTGATGCTCTTTTTCCTAGATGTGATAGGAAAGGCATTAGGTGACTACCCAATGTTTTTTCCTTCGGGAAAATGAGAAAGAAAAATAAAATTAGGCAACCACCGAATGATCTTCTTCATGTATGTGCAAGGAGAAGCTGAGGGTGGCCACTCACACTTTGAAAAAATAATTTTTATTTTGTTTTATTTTTCAAATCTGAAAAAACATTAAGGAACCACCTAATGTTTTTCCCCTTAAATGTGGGAAGAGAAGTGTCAGGCAACCACTTCATGCTTAGACTCTTCTTTCCACATGTCCTAGAATGCCCGCCAAAAAAACATCAAGCAGCCACTTGATGCTCTTTTTCCCAAATGTGGAAGGAAAAACATCAAGTAGTTGCCTAATTTTTTTCTCAAATGCCGGGAAAGAAAAGGGGGAAAAAAATTCCTCATATTGAGCAAAAATGTATCTGTTCATCTTTCTCATGTTACTCGATGTTCTTTTTTGAAAAAAAAAAAAAAAATGAAAAATACTAAGAAAAACACTGTTAAACACAATCAAAATATGTGACATGCATATGGAAGAGCAATTTAACTTGTGTAAAAGGCACATGTAAGGCATACTAAAAAGTAATCAAACTCCACCTTGGAATTGAAAAAAATTGTAATAAATGAAATATATTTGAAACAACAAAAGAAGAAAAGAAACACACAATATCATTTATGAACAAGATTTGAAGGGAAGTGAATAAGGTTTACATTTTCATGTTTATAGTTTTTGAAAATTTAACATTGAACAAAAGATATGGGATAAAACATTGTCACCTTTGAGAACAACTTGAAATAATGAAAAGTGACTTTTATGGGAAAGCAACAGATGCTTTTTCTCTCTCTTTTTCACAGGTGTTATTTCTCATGTTGAGTAAAGGGGGGGGTTGCTGAAGCTATTTAAAATTTTCTCCTTTCTAGAGGAGTTAATTCTTTTGATGAATAAAGGTTTGTTTCAAAGGATGTAGTTTTTTTTCTCCCCATTCTTGAATGCAATATTTCCTGAGGAGACATGCAATAACTAAAGAAGGCTTTAAATATCTTGAAATCGTTAAGAGTTTATAATAGAGATACCCTGTCTTCACCCTGTCTTTGGATCTCCTTTCACCCCCTACTCCCTCTTTTGGTGGTATGTGTAAAGTAAGGAAATTTTATTAAATCTTAGTATGAAATACTGAAACTCAGTACGAAGTGCTGAATCTCAGGCATTTAATGCACAATGTTCGAGAGGAATTATAGTAGCTGTACAGGTAGGAACAGTGAAAATCTATGTAGCAGCAGTGGAGGCGCTCAGGAGAAAAGAAAGACGGGGAAACTCAGGAACCATCAAATTTGATGGTTTTCTGAGTTTCACCCCCTACTTAATGCTAATGTACTTTTTTGCAGGTCTTTTTTTTAATCTCGCCCTGTGCATGACCAAACTAAGGGTACTCGTGCTGTCTTTTCCTGACTTTACGAATATCTTTAATTTTGATTGGTACTAAAAAGATGAGAAAAGAAAATGAAACAAAGAAATCATAATTATCTCAAACCCATTTAGAATTAAAAGTAACGCATAAATTGTTATTAGACATACCAATTCCTTCTTCATTTTTATTTTGAAAATATCCTCAAATTTGTTATTAAATATATTGGAGTCAGCTCAAAATTATCAAATTTTGGAGAAAATCTATTTTGAGGCATTATACAACCCAAAAAACATCATCAAATGGATTGACAAACAGTCACATAGAGAAGCCAGGTTTCTCCAATGCTTAGCTGAAGAGTTGAACATGCTTTTGAGGCTCCTTCAAAAATCCATTGTTGTTTTAATGGTAAGCTTGAAGCCCTCAGGTTGTGTCCTTATTGCTTTATCACAATCTGTGAATGCACAATGACTTAATTATGCCCCATCTCCATCTCTGCTTAGCAGAATTCCAATTCTTTGAATGCTGTACAACTGCATGAGAAAGTGGTACATATCCGTTAGAACAATGTGGTCTATGCTGGCTTGCTCTGTAAGCAGTTCAGATCACCTCCTGTAATCAGTACAGCACTTCATATTACATGGGGTTTAGTGAAGGCTAGGCTCCATGGTCCCCTGCTGAAAATCCCTCATCACATGAGGCCAATCATCAGATGAATTTACAATTGAAAGTTGGAAAAGAGGGGAAAATATGAGACATTGCCTGGAGTCTATGATGCCCAGCAGACCCAACTCAGCAAAAAGTTCATTCAGAAAGGGAAGAAAGTGTCACGTGTCAACGTGGATGCAAAGCTTCTCACAGCTTGGAAGAACCTTAAGCAACTTCCAATGGGTTCCATCTGCCCATTATAACCCAAAGCACATGAGTTCAGTCTGTAGGCATGGATGCTGGAAAATTATGAGCAGAAGAAATGTCAATGCACGTCAGTGTGCATGCCAAGTGTACCCAAAAATTTGCTACCATTAATTGCAAAGAAACTAGTAACAAAAAGCCTTCACATCTGGATGCATTCTGTATAGCAGAGTTGCTGCCTTGACTGATTCATCCAAAAACTCAACGACAGAAGGTAACACAGTGGACATTATTATATATGGAGTAAGAGGCACATGCAACTGCAGAAGTGAAAACGCCACATGTGAAGTTGTAACTAGAGCATGACCAACAATGAAGAGGCTGAACCCATTACTTGACAGAATTGAGTCCCATCAGGCTTTGGAGTCTTACAGCATCACAGCAGTGCAATGCTGACACATGTCTTCCTTCCTGGACAACCAGCACAAATCAATGATGCTGGATTTCTAAATTTCTCCTGGAAGGTTCAAGGATCCAGCTATTTCAAGCATGGAAAATACAAAGACAGGTGTGGAGTTTGCAAAAGTATGTACAGGCTCAAATGAGTTGCCAAAAAGATTATGTACTATCTATGACTGGACAAGAATTAAGTTGTCCATAACATACGTGCTGCCAGCTAGCTTGTCTACATTATGGTACACTTCTCTTTTGCTTTTGTGGCTTCCGGTTTCGCAGTTGACGGCCTTGCTGGTCCCTGCAAGGCGCATATTGATCTGCTTGTTAAAAGTACTCCTCTGCTCCATCAAACCAAAACAAAGCATATCTTACTTGTCTTCCTAGTCAAGATACCAAAAATTAAAATAAAAAAAATAAAGCAAACCAAATCTCAGTTCAGCAACCTTCTATGCAGCTTAATCTGTTCAATATGCCATAACTACAGAGGGTTCCACAAGCAACCAAGACCTTACTGCATTTGTGTTAAGCAAATAAAGTCGGTGAGGCCAAAGGCATCTAATGCACACTGATATAAAGAACAGGATATCAGTTACCAAACTCACAAGGAGATATTTCTCTTCTTCAGATGTTACCAATACTCTGCCTCACTGTAAGGGACATAGCAGTACAAAACAGGGTTACAACCACTGAAAACTTGAGTTCAGATAATAACATACAGTGATCATGCGACTGGGCCCAAGTGAGGAAGATGTTTGTGATGCTGGGGGAGAAGGAGAGGAAACAGCCAACCGTGGTTGCTGTTGCTGCTCAAGCTCTTGCTGCTGCAGGGCAATAGCCAACTCCAAATCTGAGCTGTACATTGGAGCAAGACATGAGTCTCAGTTCTAGGCCACGGTATGCTTATGATAAACAAATCTCCCCACTCTTGAAGGTTTCTTCAAAACCTCTGTCCAAGACTCAGTGCAAAACATACTATTCAAAGAATCATCTTCCATTGTCCACAGTAGAGTTTTGCTCACTTGTAGATGGAACGGCCACCATGATCTGCAGGTTTGTTGTGTGATGACATATAGTCCTAGATCCATTTCCAGCAACAAGCAGATAATCAATGCATAAGCCATGGACTGCACAAGAGGACTGCATAAGACAGATGTATGAGAGGCCTCTTCTGTTAGCACTCTCTGTCACTCTACTGTGACAACCACAGAAATAAAAGGAACAATGTCATATCTAGACAGAAACCATTGCAAACAGGCCAATCTCCAAGCCCAAAATACTTATACTCACACTGTAACAGAGTGTCAAAAGACATACCGCAGTAGCAGCCACTGCATCTTGCTCATTCCAAGTGTTGCTACGGTGGTCTGCTTGGAATACCGAAAAGGACCCTGTGGTGAAAACTGTGTCACCATCAACCTGGCAACAGTAACCAACAGGAGAGAGTTAAACAATACAGGCCATGATGGTGAACATCAAATAGTACAATAACAGTCTACAAGTCCTCCTACTGGACTTGAGTTCTCATGGTAATCAAGCGAATCTGATAAAAGGTTCATAACATGCCAATCTCTTCACATTCCTGTATTTAAGCTGTTGAGGCTTGTAACACAAGGTTTGAACAGAGGACCTACAAAGGGAAAAGAGCATTAAGGACATACCGAACTCAGCTCCTCCCATACTAGGTCAGGCTGGTTAAGGTAACCTTGGTCACTGGCCAGTAAGTAAAGTCTCCTGTTGAACTGCAAAACAGTAATTCATACCACATACTTCAAAAAAATATCACATGTATACAAGATTTAGCTGAAATGGAGTCCTTGATTTCAGCCACTGTGTGGGACTCTTGTAACAGGTTTACTCTTCCTATTTTGCAACAGAGTTTGTAAGACCTTTGTCAACAAACAATTCCAGTTTGAACAGTTGCCTGAATTGACAAGTTTAATTGTACATAAGTAGTGAGAACAAAATCACTCCAAGAGGCCTCTTCTGTATTGACTGAGCTCATTACATAACACAAAGCTCTGGGTATAAGTTACTTCAGAGAAAGAACACAGGGAACACTTTGGTCCATAGGAAACAATCCTATTCTTCCAGCATCAGACATTGCATAGGCATACCTTGAACATAGTGCTAAAATGGTTGTTGCGGAAAAAAACACACAGTTCACGGTCTTTAAGACCCTCAATCAAGCTGAAGAGCCTATGAAAAAAACAGTGACAACTGCAGTGAGTGATTGTTATCATGTCTTGGTCTCTGAAAAGGTACAAGCAATGTAACATATGAACTGTAAAAATTTGTGAAATTAGCAGATCTCATTTTGCATACCCATCTGGAATGAAGCTCTAGAAGGGTTAGCAGCAGCAGCCCGCATATGGCATGAACTCTATTTGATTCAAGGCATAGTGGTCCTCTGTGGAGAATAAAATGATCAACTCACCCATAGACTGTCAGCTGGCTGGCATTGTTGTTCAGAAAGTTTTCGATTATTTTCCCTATAAACAAGAAAACTTGTCAAGCGACCAGAATAAAATACTTTAACATTTGAAGACAAACTTATAAACAGACTAGGCAACCCATTCATAGCATGATACTACAAAATACTTGGGCAAGTCATTACTTTGACCTAACCCTGTTGCATTATTTGCTTCAGGTCTATCCCAAAAACAAACTTGTGGGTATAAAGATGGGTACAGTTGCTTGTCGGAATGGAGTTAAGCATTAAGGGTTATCTCAACAAGAAAAGAAACATTTATGTGCAGTACACAGGCAAACCCTTCAATCAAACAGGAAGGACTGGTCAGTCTCAAAAGTACCTTCTCTATCAGAAACAGCGACACTCTGCTTAAAATTGGGAGATCCTGCTTCACTTTTGTCAAGAAGCTGCCCACCAATATCACCCTTCTCCGCTAAAATCACCTCCCCCTCATAAAGAGGTTCCTTGTCACTGTACTTAGAGACTCCCTGATTGGCTAAATCACATTCCCCCTCATACAAAGGCTCTTCATCATCCAATCCTGAGCTTTCCAGACTTTGTGAACTTCCTAAGCTCCCTGGTCCACGCACAAGGAATTGCTTTCTACTATCTCCAAGTGTAGAATCCCTCTCATGTTTTTGTAGGGCTTTTTCATCAGTGTCACATAGTTGTTCCTTAGTTACGTTCTCAAATCCATCTGTGCCAAAATTTGGATGTAACCTTTGTGAGGTTCCATCATCATTCATTTGTGCCTTGTGTTCATGTCCTAATAAAGGATCTTCTGCTGTTGCTTTCCTCTGGCTCTCACTGTCTTCCTCACCGACATCCAACAGTTTGACTGGATGATCGATGTCATACCCCAACACAAAAATATTGTCATTACCTTCAAAGTTTGAAGGGCCTTGCAGACCCTCCTCATTGGCAGCTGAAGCCCCTGCAAAGTGGGATCCACTTACAGTTTTCTCCTCTCCCAGCCAGAGTCTAGGAGTGGGAACTATTGGTTGCTTGAAGCTTCTTACAGGAACATCAAGCCCTTGTGGGCAACGACGAACAGGGTTCAGAGAAATGCTCTCCTCATGTACACCAAGCTCAGTACCTTCCTCTGGCATTTCAATCACCTCCAGTTGAGGATCAATGTTTCCAGTTGAGTCATCTGAAAGAGAGGACAAAAGAGGAGAGGTGCCATGGGTTGTCAACAGGACTGGGAGATCAGTGTCATGTTTCCCAGACGTGCCACTATCTTCAGTGCCCACTCGAGTCAATCCATCACTCTGAGAAAGCTGCAATGCCTGTAGCCACAGTGGCAGGCACATACAGTGTTAGACAAAATTACCAGCATCCTAAAAATAAGAAGACTCAAAACCTTGTATAATTACAGTCTTAAGGATGTGCTCAACATAGAACCAAACCTGCAGCAATCACAAGAGGCAAAGACAAGAGAACCAGACCCGAGGCTACATACACACAACAGCATTTCAGTCTCTAGTATAACCTAACCTGCATAAGTGCAGCAGCTTCTTCAGTGTCACCCTTCCGTGGGGACTCATTAGCTGCTGTAGTTGGTCCTCCCTGATTCAATTCATAGGACAAATCCTCAAAGGATGTCTCACTTGACCAGAGTTGGCTGGCAGATGGTGTAGGCACACCTAATGTTGCAGTTGTTGCTGCCACAAAGTCCACAGTAGATTCCTCTACAGCACCAGTTACATCATTGGCAGCAGAATCACCCTTGCTGGCCTGCAAAGCTACCAGCTTCTCCACCAGGGCATTGTAGGAATGATTGCCTATCATTTGGCTTGTCTCTTCATCCTGCACATAACAAGCAAGGCTTCCAAAAGCACATCAAGTCACATGTGCACCTTCTTATGGACATAACATATCTTCATATGGCAGAACAAAAAGGTTCAAAGGCAAAGCTCAGGAAGAGACAATGGGAAAATGGTATTCACCTGGGGGTCACAAAGCCAGCCATGGACTAGGCCAATGTCAAACAGATCAAAGATTGCACATTCTGGTGTGAACTCAAAATCATGTATACTGCAACATGCCACACAGCACACCAGAATGACAATAAATCCTTTTTCAATTCACATAGTCATTCACATGCCAACAACACCTAAGAATAATACATGAAGACCAAAAGAAGAGCATACAGTTAGTGAGTATGGTGAAAGGAACAGTTCAACAACTACAACTAAAATTCACAACTAAGAAAAGTTAAGTTTGGCAAGGCCTCCACCCAGACCATGGCTAAAAGTCAACTGATGCAAAAAGGGATTAAATAATATACAAATTCATTCTCACAGGTGTTGCAGGCCAGTTGTCAAAGATGAAAACAAAACTACAACTTGTCACAAGGTGGCTTAGAAGTAACTTCACTGTGTAAAGCGGACATTGACATCAATGCCAGTAGCAAGGCGGGGGAGCAGAGCTATGGCATCTGAAATGTTCTGCTGCTGGTTGCGCACATATTCCTCATCTTTGTTCTGTAACAAATTCAGAAGGCTTAACATAACCCATCCAAGACTAATTGTGAGAATAAAAGCCTACAAATACCAGGCGCAAAAACTCAAAAAGTGCATCTATACAGCAAATACTATATATACATCCAAGTATGCAGTAGCAAAGCAACAAGTGTGGCTGAGCATAATGTATTTAGGGTATGAAAGACAAAGGGTCATGTCTCACACCTTTATATTACTATTCACGTCAAGCAATCTTTCTGCAATGAGAGAGAGCAATTCGGGCAAAGAAATTTCAGCCAAATCAGTACTGACATTCAGATTGTTCCTCAACAAGAGCACATTACCTGCACAAAGCCCACCAATGCACTAATCTTAGGTTAAGGACGACTGAAGTCACCGATGATTCAAACATATACTTGTCAGGCCACCACATATTGAGCTCTTGAATCACTAAGCAATAGCAAAAACCTAGTGCCAGGTTTGTATTAGAGGGCAAATAGCCTTGATATCTGGTCCCATGTCTTAACAAGTGTATAAAAGGGAGAGAGCAAAAGCTCACAAATGGCAAGAAGAGGACAGGGTCCATTGTCATTCTGAAGAATAATAGGCACTTGCCGACCAAGAAACTGCACAACTTTAGTTTTATAGACAATGTTAACCTCTTGCTCCTCTTCACCCTCCCCCTTCATAGTTGCAATCCTGCACCAACTTTGCAAGAATGAATGTGCATGAGTACAAAGCTCTTACAAACAGCACTATAATGACTCACAGCAATCAAATAAAAAAAAGATCTAGCACCCACCAAACAATTATCACTAAACCTTGTGATTGCTCACATAAAAAAACCAGATTTGCATGTTCCTTGGATTTTCTCCATGAAACTCAATCCTGATCTCCTGGAGAAAATAAGAGCCTCGGACGTCCATTTCAGGCATGTGATTTGATTAGAGGAAGGACGGTTCCTGGGGGGGCGGGGGGGGGAGGTCAACTGCAATAATACATGTCCATGAGGAGACCATTCAACAAGAAGTGACCTCTCAGCTTTGCACTCGAACTCCGCCGACATTCAAGACACATCCTAGAGCCCGAAAGAAACCTACTTGGAAGTGAACACGTCAGTGTTGGAAACTGAGATCCAATGATAAGCTTCGTGCAGCTTGTGCCTCTTTTTTACTGTGGTTGCACTCCGATTTTATATGAGCGCTACAAAGATCATTTCCGCATTTCGGCGTCTCTTACTGACGCATACTCGGATGGAATCGAACCCTTGCTTGCTGTGCTATCCTGAGACCAAGAGAGGAAGAAACACCACTATATCTTCAGAATCGTCAGCAAACCAACAATCCTTCATCGAAATCCTTCCTCAAGCTTCTCGATTGAAGCCCAGGGATAACTTGATTCGCAGTCCAGCTGTGTCTTCACTCAGCAAGAACAAATACTGAAAAATACCACAAGACAATAATTTGTTAAGTTTACCTTTCGCGAGCGCAACTTCTTATTCGGTGAACTCTCTCTCTCTCCCCGTCTCTAATCTGTCCTGTGTGGTGAAATAATCCGATCGAATCCCGGGCACAAACAAAGCACAGTTCCTCGCTCTCCCCGTGCCGCCCTATCCAGATCTTCTCCAGCGGAAATTATTTTCGCCGTTTCAATCCCCCAAAAAAAAAACAAACAAACAAACAAACAAACAAAAAAGGAGAATAAATCCGAACTTTGTATCTTCTTCTCCGCTTCAAAGCTCCTGTTGCATCACTAGCAAAACTGCGCAAGCAAACTTGGAAAAACACTTGCAAAAAATTCCAAGAAATAGAAAAACAAAACAAGGAAAAAAAAAGGAACACGAGAAGTAAAATCTTGACCTGATGAAGAAGAAGCAGAAGGAGGAGGAAGAGGAGGAGGAGGAGACGAGAAGGAACAAGGCAAATGGGCAAATCAAAAGGTCCGCATTCACGCCACCGCATACAATTCCAGGACCCTAGCTTGTTGCTGCGGCTGCTCTGCGGCGGTAAGCGGGAGGAGGGGGTGGGGAAGGGGAGAAGAAGAAGAAGAAGAAAATAAGAAATCCAGCCTACGTTTTTTTCCTACAGAGTTTTCCCAGGTTTTTTAATTATTATGTTAATAAAGGGGAGAAAATAAAACTTTATTGCAATTTATTTTTTTTGCGTAAATTTGTATTGCTATGAAAAATTAATGGCATATTGTTTTTGTGGAGCATGGAAGGATTTTTTCTTTTCTTTTTTTTTCGGATATGTGTCTTTTTGGAGTGTTTTTTTTTAAACATCATAATCATTAATAATGATGGAAGTGACAAGCACATTTTTAATATTTTTTACACCAATTTGCATCTCATTTCTTTTCAATTGAATTTGATGAATTCCAAATCAACTGAATGCCAAGTCAATTAAACAATGAATTGAATTCAATAAAATTTGAATACCCTTTAATGTACATAAATTACAATTCAATTTTTTTAATTTGATTTTTAATTAAATTGAAACTCAATTCAATTTTCAAGTTATATGGAATGTCATTCAATATTTTCATTTGAATTAAATTAAATTTTCACAAAATCAAGTCATTTTGCCATCATTTCATTGTTCATGATATTGCAAAGTAGAAGGGAGCTCAAGTAAACTTATCCTTCAAGTCATCCTATAATTGAGTTTACTTTTGCCCTCTCATGTTTAGTGTAAACCTCTCCATACAAGGACACAACATTCAAAACTTAACATGAGATGATAAGTCGTTTTTTTCTTGCAACCTTTTCTCTCCTACAACCTCCATTCAAAAGATAAATAAGAATTGGATATTCAAAGAAAGCCCACACACTCGCAGAAAAGCTTGGC
>Ga0116229_10005414_pt1 | contig 20836 bp, 16 predicted proteins | sample S1TSphgellanicum_3_FD_87313 | JGI IMG/M metagenome (GOLD analysis project Ga0116229, IMG submission 87313) | Host-associated microbial communities from peat moss isolated from Minnesota, USA - S1T2_Fc - Sphagnum magellanicum MG | ecosystem: Host-associated > Plants > Peat moss > Unclassified...
CAATATTTAGCGGAATGTTGAATTGTGATTAATTGTTATTTTTACTGCTGAACATGACTGAACATGGTTGTTAATTGGTAGGTAGTAAAAAAGAGCAACTATGCTAATCACGATGGTTTACTGGAACTGGAACTGGAACCCAACAGAAAACTCTTTTTCTAGTCACTTACCATCCATCCATTCTTCATGGTGCACTAGTAGGTAGGTGCTGGTTCACTTTGGCCCTTATGTTAAACACCAGATCTGTTTCAGTGGAATGAGGTACAAAGTCTCCCAACACATCTTTGTTTGTTAGTTTGTTGTTATTGTAGCACATTTGTTATGTTCAACCCGGGATCCATCACACTTCGATGAGGTACAGTAGCTGCAAAGTCAAAATGTATGAACAATAGAGTTATCCGTAAAGTCACACGAATAGGGGGCCAAGAACGGCCAGTTTCAGCATAATAGGGCATCAAACACGGAACTGGGAATGAAAATTTTACAAAACGAAATAACCGGGACCCAAACTAGTTAGTCGTTCCACCAATTTTGGTGCTAAATTGTGAGAGGTTCCATCCTGTCTTTCCTTTTTCCTGAGCACCTCCTCCATTGTTGCTACATATATATTTTCACCGGTCCTACCTGTACAATTACTATAATTACTCTCAAACCTTGTGCATTAAATGCTGAGTTTCAGCATTTCCTGCTGAGATTTTATAAAATTTCCTTACTTTGCAGATACCACTGAAAGAGGGGATAGGGGGGTGAAAGAGAGGGTGAAGACACCCTGACTTCACAGATAACTCTAATATGTATGTTCAGATTTGATAGTGTCCTTAAGAATGTGAGTCTGTCTTCCTGGCAAGGTTTGAAAATTTGTGTAAGGATCTCTCTCTTTCTCGCTCTCTCTCTCTCTCTCTCTCATTACAACATGCTAGTGCAAAGTACAGAAGGTATAAGGTTTGAAAATTGGTGTAAGGATTTCTCTCTTTCTCTCCCTCCCTCTCTCTCTCATTACAACATGCTAGTGCCAAGTACAGAAGGTATGAGGACATAACCATGATATGACAGACCTCCAAGTAATGTCACCAACATGGGTAGGATCCTTGCTTGACCCAAGAGCAACCAAATCTTGAATAACCCACACCAGAACTTAACAGAATGGGGGACAATCGATCAATCACCCGGGTACCAACACTGATATAAGGACCCAACCAAGCTGGTATGACTTGAAAAAATTGGAAATTTTAGCTATTAAAGTTTAAATTCTAAAAACATTGCTAAAAATTTCACCAAACCACAAAATTGAAAAAAAAATTAAAATCAAAAATCAAAATCCTGGACGCAATACTAGTAGGACCAGGCTAATATGGAAATTTTGAAAGACACCCAATACAAGGACCGGGATGGTATGCTCAAAAGTTGATACCACACCAACACTAGTTACAACCCACACCTATATGACTCGTGACACAATAGTGAGTTTATTAGTTGGTGCAAAGCAAATGTGATCTCATTTTTTGAAAACTAGATTTCTATGGGTTATACTCAACACTTAAATCAACTAAGTACAAATGACGAAGCTTGAATGATGCAAATGCAAAGAGATCACTAATGGGTTTTTGGGACTAGTATCAGAAAAGTTCAAATCTTGGCTCTGAATTCACATCATATAAATCTGCATTAGGTTAAACTATCTGTCAGGTTCAAGATTTGCAGCTACATAATTAGTCTAGGCTACAATACAATTCACTACTAATTGTAGTTTATCCTGGATGTTTATGGCTCCAACTATTGCGTTTCAAGTTTGCCTAGCTAAGCCCATGGAAAAGGTTTCCGGCAAATTCTGAATGTGTTGAAACCCTAAACCCTTAACCCCTAAAAGGGTAATCCCTTATTTTAGCAAACAAGGGTGTGTTTTTCACATTTACATATTGAGGTTTTCAAAAATAATATCAATGCTCAATTTGAAAAAAAAAATCCAATGTAGATGTAAAGTCATATTAATCATGATGACGTTTTTTTGGTAAAAACATTATTTTTTAATTTTATTTTAATAATTTTTTAATTTAATAATTTAATTTAATTTATTAGATCCATTGGAGTAAATGCTTACACATCACTAATACATCTATAGCTTTAATAATTTGAACTCAAAGCTGCCTGCACCTTTTGCAAATTTTTTTAGGAGTCAAATGTACATGTGGAATACCTCCAATACATGACAACCAAATGTTATATTATACATACATAACTTATGCATCATTACTATATATATATATATATATATATACCATTACTCTCCTCACCACTTGCAAATCACATGGCATTACAAAATATATATATATAAGGTGATTTTTTTTTTAAAGATGCAAAAAACCCATAAAAGTGTATGTCAAATCTAAACAATAGATGCACACAACTTCATAAAAGAAACATGCTCAAATAGCATAAGTTCATTTCTTATATATGTACCCTCGATCAACTAAACTCCTAATCAAGAATCCCATCCATTGTTAGTTAGTTTGCACTAATCTATTATACCAATATAATAGATTATTCAAGCCAATGTGAGGCCAACACATGAAAAAGCTTTCATCATCACTAGCCATTTTTATTTTTATTTTTCTAGTTTTATGATGTTGTTCAAGTGTTGTTTGCAAGACCATTTAGCTAAATTTGGTGATATTTAAAATATGAAATTAGAAAAATCTTGAGCACCTTTTATATGTAAGTAGTTGTAAAAAGTTGCCAAATTTTTTTTGGCAGGAAAAATTCACCAACTAGGGAAATGTTTCTTCTTTTCATAATGGCAAAATTTGTGTGTTTTTTGGGTGTTTTAGTCGTTAAATTTTCCAAAAAATAATAATTTAAAATAATAAAATCACTAAATGCTAATAAGTTCTGGTAGATTGTAAAAAATATAAAAGGAGGTTACAGTTTTATTATTTTCAATTTATTTAATTACGAAATTTAGTTAAATCATCTTAGGGATGATCACCACTTTAGTTATATTTAAATTGAAATAAAACCCTAACACCCCCTTTTTAAAAAATTGACATAATTCCCTCAATTAGCCCCTAAAATAACCATAGAATAGAATTTCTTTTATGGGGGTTGCCCATGAAAAGTTACAAACCCCAACTCCATACATGCCCCTAATGGATAGGTGGGGTATGGTTAGCAATTCCCACCTTTTAGAACCCAAATGTCATGATTGCAATCCACTTTTAAAATATTAAATTTCATTATTTATTTATTTTTCCCACAAAATCATTTTCCTCATTAAACATATGGTTCAATTTTTTTTGAGAATTTTTAAAATAGAAATTATGGCCCCTTCAATTTTTTTAAATGGATGCAAACGTCCATCTTGTCCTTTAAAGATTAACATTAGATTTTTATTATATTTTTTCAACTTGTTTTATGCAACTACACATGTCGTATGTAACTAAAAATGGCAATATGAAGTCATCCAAGGAACCTTGGCAAATTGGGTCTTAGTTGAATTTTTTCCAATGGTCTAAGTCCAATTTAACTTTACACCTATTTGTTTGCTTCTATAATGATGGTTATGGTTATCCAATAAAATCATGTATGAATTCTAGATTGGATTGGAGAGTTAGACACAAATCTAGACTTTGAGTTTATAAAACGGATCTTCATAATTCAAATCCACTTGTAAAGATAATGACAGATTAAGCTTGTGGTTGCAAATATTTCAAAGTAAGAAAATGTGTTATAAATGTTATACATGGATGCCCCATTGTTTATGTATACTACCCTTGAAAATGTTATTCCATGAAGCTTTAATATTTCTTATGTAGATTTAATTGTTAGAAAAGTTATGGTTTTTATCATTTTAAACAACTTTGATTTTAACATTTCCAACTTTTGTAACTTATACCTCCAACTAAACTTTAACTAAAAAGTTCAAAATTGAATGACTGCATTATGAACCAATTTTAATCTTTTTCCTTCATTTCTTGGAAAGACTATTAAGGTTCATGACAACTTGGTTGTCTTGGATTGAACTAGTTATTTTTAGTTGAAGTTCGTAGTTTTTAGCCCATAATTCACATTTCAACTTAATGCTCCAACACTTAATTTTTGGGATATTGTCAACTCATTGTGTCAAAAATTGTGAAAAATTAACCAAAAAAATAATCATGCACTCTTTACTGTAGGTCCATTACTATTGCACTTGAAGTGGTTTTCTTGCTAATTTAAACCTCAATCCATAGGTTCAAACACCTAACAAGGACACTTAGTAGATAGACCAACTAAACAACTAAACATATATAACACAATTTTCTTTCTTATTAATAATGTTATATTTTCTTTACATGTCAAAAATTCAAAAAATAAAAATCTAAGTTGAAGTTAATTTTTTAAAGTATTAAATAATTATTTGACAATTATTCAAGGATTATGATATTTTGTTGTTAGGTTTTTCACACTATGTTAACCTGTTATTACCATTTTTTCTTGTGGTGACTCAAAATAAAGGTCATTTTAGCCTTGTCTTTATATAAACAAGAATTATAATAATGTAAAAAATATACACAAATATATAGGGTTTGTGGAATAGGCTTGTGCTTAGTAATGAAAAAAGTTTATTTGGCTAATGAGATTGTTAGAATGGGAGCTTTGAATTGTGATGATTAGTGAAATTTAAATATTGTAATAATCTCACAAGCTTTGTTTAGGTGTGACAAAAACATGTGTGGATAAAGATATTGTTCAAATTATTGCCTTGAAATATTTTTAAAAGTTGCCTTGATGAACTAGTTTTTAAATGATGCTTATCTTTTCCATTTGGTCCATGTAAGAGACATGCAAATTGCAAGGGGCTTCTAATAATAATTTGGAGTTTTAAACACATAAACATAATAATTAAAAATAAATGTGGATATATTTTGTGTTTTTTTGGATGTGATCATGATGTAAACTTCCCAAATTGTGGGGCACCTATTTTACTTTTGGTATTATTGAAAACCTTCAATGTGTGCACATTTTTCATTTCACAAATTTTGGGTCATTCATCCTAATACTATTTAGTTGAAATGGGTTAAAACTTCAAACTTTTGCTTAAACTAATGTTTAAATTCATTAAGTGAGGTTTTAATATACTTGGGCCAAGATAGGGGCCCATTAGTGAATCTATGATTTTACTGAGGGGTGCATAAACCTTAACATTTATGTATATAATTTCAAACTTGCAACCTCTTCGAAGTAATAGATAAGATTCCCACACACATTACTTGTGTTGTTTGCTTTTGGTTGAAAAAATGAAACATAAGAAAGTAAAATGGTACATATAAACTTTGTAAAGGGTTAACATGTGTGTTTTAAGTGACGTGAAACTATGATGTTCAATTTGGTGATTAATTACCATCAATACTAAATTGACAAGCATGGGGGTGCACCACCTTTTATGGCAATAAAAGACCACCTTTCATTTTATAATCTAAATTTTTTGGGAAAAGTAATAATTCACCACACACCCTATGTAAAATCTATATATTTTCAATTATATTTTTGAGAATTTGAAATTTTGGAATGTAAATATTTATTCAAATAATTGGCATGTAACATTATTAAATAATTTGAATAATCCTACCAAAGCTCAAGGAACACTTGATGTGTTATTGCTATAGTATTTTTCTATGTGTTGCACTTTTGGACATGTTTATCCAAAATAACGAAGGTTCATTTTATTTCCATACATGACACATGTTCAACCCCTTTTAGTACTACTTCCAAATCTAACCTAGTTCCCTCATGGAAGATTAATTATTTATTAATATGCATTGTTTGAATGATCCTTAAGATCTACTAAAATTAGGAAATTGTTGAAGTATTAAAATGCAAACATCAATGAGGCAATGGGCCTTTATTTGTTGAAGCTACCATATAAAGGTAAGTACATGCATTAAATGCAAATATTGAGAATAGCCAAACCTTTTTCAATTGCCATCCTTGGCTCCAAAATTATTTTCAACCCAATTCCAAAAACAATTTCAACATAGCCCTAATGCTCCACATGCATTAAATATGGGTCTTAATCAATTATGGGTGTTTTTTTCTTGTGCATTATTTCCTTCCTCCCTGATAACCCATCCCTCATTTTTTCTTTCCTCTTCTTTGCAAATTTGTGCAAGAGCTTGAGTTAATGAATGAAAACCATTTCAAAAATTTCTCACCACATGGTGGCTACACAACCAAAAAAATAATCTTTCCTCTTCCTTGTAAATTTGTGCAAGAGCTTAGGTTAATGCATGAAAGCCATTTCAAAAAATTTGTGACACCTAAAAAGAAATAACCCTATTAAATAACAAATATACTTATAAAGGGGAAGGGATTTTAATTATATATGGTTGTTTTGTTGGAACTATATTCCATTCCATAGTTGTTGGATCTTGAGTTAGTTGATTTGTTTTAGGTTTAATCCTAAAAAAAAAATTGGTTGTTTTGTTGAAACTTGAATGCCTTTCATAGTTGGTGGAAATCAAGTTGGTTATAATTTTGTTGAAGTACTAATGCAAGTTTTTATAATTGGTGGAAATCAAGTTGGTTGTCTTTGTTGGAGCTTTAATGCATTTGTAGGTTTTGGAAATTGAATTGACTTATTTGTCGAAAATTTAATGCATTTTATAATTATTAGAATTGAGTTGGCTAGTTTGTTGGACATCTATTGCATTTTGTGAATGTTGGAAACTAAGTTGGCTAATTGGTTGGAGTTCTATTGCATTTTGTAATTGCTAGAAATTGAGGACTATCTAATTTGTTGGAGCTTTAATGTATTTTGTAGTTGCTAAAAGACCAATTGCCTAGTTGGTTGGACCCCCATTGCATTTTGTAATTGTAATAAAAATCAAGTTGGTGGATTTATGATAGCCCTAATACACGTTGTAATTGCATTGGAAATCAAATTAATTGATTTGTTATGGCACTAATGTTTTTTTGTAGTTGTTAGGAATTGATTTTAACTCCATTTGAATTGCTCCTTTTCTTATGTTTTGTAGTATAGCAAAATGTTATTCCTACAAGATTATGTTGGGATTATTAGACCTTTGTAACTTGACTACATTACCTAATTGTGCAAAAACCAATTAATATTAGGTTCTTATTGTAACCTATGCATCATGATGTATCTTTATAACATGGATGGAATAACCATGCCATTGGAAGTTTATAATTCAAAAAGTATTTCTAGTATGCCATGAGTTATAATATTGCATCGTTTCTTGTAATTTGTTTTATACATGATTACACCATGTAAAACTCAACAACGAACCATGTGCTTAACCTCATCAAGTTGAGGCTTAACAAATAAATCAACTTGATTCTTAGGTTGTAACATTTTTTCGATTGAAAACTACGTTGATTAATTTGTAATCCAAGTTTCCCTTTTAAATACATGATGAAAGGAAAGTTATCAAAACATCATATGTTTAAGAAATTTCATGTATGTGACATTTTAGTCCATGTAATGATCATAGCTCTTGATCATTATTATAGCAATTGCGACCATAGATTGACCCATGTAAAAATATCATGAAAACTTTTGGGTTTTTAAACGCATTTTTTTTCATTGCAAATTTGATTAATGGATTATTAAAGTATCTTAACATATAATCAACTACACAATTATCCTTTGGCTTGAATACCATGAGCTTCCATCAATTGGAACCACTTTAAATTAACTTCATTTGAAAGTTGAGAGCAAATTGTGCTAAATGCAAGGAGCTAAACTCAATTTTAGTAAGGTTTGTAAATAATTCACCATCTTACAAACAAGTTTTTTTTTACTAGCAAAAATTGCTTAATAAAAAAAAAATTAACCATGTGAAATTATCTAAGTGAAAAGAAGGATTGAAAATGCTTACCATTTGTCCACAACAAATATTTGTTGAAAATATTTATGAATGGGTTGATAAGTAGTATTTAGGATTTTGTGATAGTTGATAAGTAACGTTTGCCACTACTTGCCCAACATTTTTTTCTTTTGTCTTATGTCCATTGATCAAATGTGAAATTGTCAAACCCAATTTTTCTTTCCATTTCCATGGCTACCTTTCTTTCATCACCACAAATTTATGTAACTTTTGGCATTTTAAGATCAAGTTTCATGCAGCTTATGTCCATGTCTCGAATTTGTCAATTATAGTGCATTATTGATTTCATATTTACATTTACAAGTTTCGAGTTTCTTCGTTATTATGTGTTAACAACTTGCAACCTTTGCCACCACAATGGTTCTAAATCCTTGAGTCACAAGTGCATCATTGATTTTTTCTTTGCATTTTTAAGTTTTGAGTTTCTTCATTCATGTCTATTGTTGCCTACAATTAACTTGTCAATGGTCTTGAATTCATGAGCTACAAGTGCATTGTTGATTTTTCCTTTGCACTTATAAGTTTCCAGTTCCTTCATTCATGCATGTTTAACTTATAGTTAATATCAATGGTCTTAAGTCCTTGAGCCACAAGTGCATCCTTGATTTTCCCTTTGCACTTATGGGTTTGGAGTTTTTTCATTCATGTGTGTTAGCAATTTGCAACTAATGTCAATTGTTTTGAGTCCCTAAATCATGAATGCATCATTGATTCTTCCTTTGTGCTTTTAAGTTTTGAGTTTTTTCATTCATCCATGTTATTGCTTGTAGTTTATGTCCATGGTTGTTAGTCCCTAAATGCATTATTTGCATTGTCTTAAATGCTTATAATTTTTCTTTGTTTTGAGTTTCATCATTCATATGTGCTACATCTACATCCATAGTTATGAGTCTTCAACTGCGTTGTCACATTGTTTTTAGTGCATCATCCTGAGTGCATCATCAAATGCATATTTTTTTGCATAATCTTAAATATTGAATGCAATGTCTTAATTCTTAACTCATGAGTGCATTGTTCAACATCTTTATCATTTATGTTCATGTTCATAATTTACAAACCATGTCAACTACCATTAAGTCTCCCCAAGGATTTTAGGCACAATTTTTTGTCTTGGATTAAATCATTATTGTTCATACACCTAATGTTAGTTCCAACCAAAGCCTTGAGGTTGGTTTCAATTATGTGATTCTTGATTTTTTAAAAAAAGAAATTGATTTAAAAAAAAAAAAGAAACATAAGAAAGTGTATGAAATTAATTGTCACTTCCAAGATGTATAGGTTGCAAAGTTACCTATTGGGTACAATTTGTGGTAGGTGTTAATAGAAAGGTGCATAAGGTGAAATGAAAAGTTTGTAGCAAGATTGAAGGGGATGATAAACTTCTAGTGCCTAAATTAAATTCCTTGTGGAAACATGTTGGTTGAAGGAAGACAATTATTACAACAATAGGTGTGATAGTAACAAAGGAATACTATTTTTTGAAAACGAATCAACATGTGATCAATGAGTGCTTGTATGTGTCTAAGGGCATGAATTTTGTGGTCTAATAGGTGGTTGCAAGTGTTGTGGTAGAGAGAAGAAATCAACTTGTTCAATTTGTAATCATTTTTCATTTGTTGTTTCATGGTAGACTCATGACAAAATATGAACAAATGCAATCTTTGTTTACTTTGTCAAATGTAATGACCTAGTTAAATATTAGAGTGATTATGTTAGTTGGAAAATTGTTAAAAACTCGCATCACATTGCATTGATTACCACTATGGAAATTATTTTGGCTTCAAGTTTTCTTTCAATTTTTGTAGATGAAATAACTACAATCAATAATCAAAGTTGGAATTCCATCCATTGTGATGTGATGATAGGTTTTAATTGTGTGGCCATCTTGTTCATACTTGAATGCTTGGTTGAAGGTGGTAATGCCACAAACATCAAAACTATCATTTTTTCTGATTTAATGATGTATGGTGGTTTGTTTCAAAATCAAATTGTCAAATGTCTTACAATATGTCTGAGAATTAACAGTGCTTCCACATTTCAAGGGGTTAGATCTATAACTATTGCTTTAATAAAAACCAACAAAACACCTTACCTTCATTGGGATTTATTATATGGCACATAGAACAAATATTTTAAATAATTTATATTTCATGCTAATAGTTTCCAAATTGGAAGATCTTCAATTGCTTTATAGGTATTTCTTTAGTTCCCCAAAATCTTGAATTCCATAAATTTATTAATTTTTTTGAAATAAAAGGTTTGAAAGTTCTTTGAAATGTGAAGATGAGGTGGATAATATGTTGACACTTTTGAAGTGGGTTGGGAAATAGTGCAAGACATTGATTGTCCATATGGTAGTTGATTGTGGCTCAATGGAAGTAACTAAGGTTAATTTGTTGAAGTTTGTCCAAGTTGCAAACTTTCCAAAGTTCATTAATGTTGTTGCAAACACATCTTGTAAGATTGGACAAGATTTGAATGATGGCCCAAAGCATTTGGCTTTTCAAATTATGGGACAATCCCACATGGTTCATTATATCGATCTTTTAATCGGTCTCCATTTTCCAATTACTTGTGATGACTTTGAAGCAACTATCATAGTTATGAAAGCCCAATGCACTTTTGCATGTGATTTGTTGATCATTAAGTTGAAATGCAAATTTTCAAATCGTGAGCTAATGAATGCTCTTGGGGTCATATCCGCAATACAAGTTATAACCAATTTGTGAGTTCACTTTTCTAGCTCATATGAGCTTTGATCAAATGACATTACCATACACCCAAGAAATTTGGTACATTTAGCTCATGGGTTTTTGAACCACTTTTAGGGGACATTTTGGATATGTAGACATCCCTTTTCAAGCTAACCATGAAAAATCAAACTCTTAAGGCCGTGGAAGAGCATAGAGATGAAAATCATGTCACTAAATCATGGCATCAACTGGCCACAAACAATGTATTGGATGTTTGTCTTTTTGAGTTCATGAAACTTATTCAAATGGCCATTGTCCAAGTCATTAGCAATGTAGAAGATGAAAGAACATTTTTCAAATTGACCTTCATAAAATTCCAACTTTAGAATCAATTGATTAGGCATCTACACATTGCAATACAAATGTTTGCTCAAGAATTTTTCATTAAGGTTAGAGTAGGAGTGAATGCATGATCATTTTTTTCTCATATAATATCATATGTTGGGAAATTTGATGTGATTTGTGTTTTGATATAAATTTTGTCAATTGCTACATGCACTTTGTGTTGCAATGGGTAGGATTTAAAATTTTGTGGTTGGGGTTTAAATACTCCCTCAAGGTCTTTTGAATTAGTAATTACATTTAAATTTTTGGTCCCATTTACAAATGTTGCATATCACCTAATTGCATAACATATTTGCATATTGGAAATCTAAAACTTGAACACCTTTACAAACTTGGAGCTTGTTTTTTTCCACTAACATGTGTAAGTGAAAGCCACAAGGTGCCTTTGCCAATTCAAAAATCTTCGCCAAATTGTCACTTCTATGCTTGTAGTTTAGCCAAATAAATCACACTATTTATTTGGGTGAGTAGCTATATGGGCATTGCCTTCACACATGCCTTGCCACTCATGCTATAAAATTAAAAATATAAAAAGATTTCCCTAGTGCCAATTGTTATATATATACACACACATTGTAGTACCTTTACCATTTTGGCATAAATTAATTTTTTTTGTTTTGCCAAACTTTTGAAAAATCATTTATTATTTGTGCTGAAAATTTAATAAAATAAAAAGTTCAACTATCAAGTTTTAAACTATAGACCTTCCATAATAGTGACTTAAGGCTGAAGCAATCTAGACACACTAAGCTGTTCCATAAAATTGACAAAACCTAGTTTATTATTTTCTATAATCATTACCTGCCAAAATTTTCAGAATTAAAAAACCAAGTGCTAAAGTTAAGATTTCAAATTTAATTAATTATTCAACAATTTGTTGCCAAAATGGTAAAGGTACCACTTTCTACATGCAACTTCAACTTCAAGTTGAGATCCTGAAGCTGTACACAAATGGGTGTATATCTACTGAGGGCACCATGTGAAAGGATGTAATGGTTTTCCCAGTCCCAGCCATAAATATGCAAAAATTGAACAATATAATAAGACCCAGCACTTATTAGTAATTGCCCAAAAATATTGATAACCTAACTAGCACCCAATTTTTAATTTTTTTTTAAAAGAAGAAAAAAGAAAAACCCTACATGGAGGTTATGGAAAAAATTCAATAACCAGCCAACACTAGTCCAAACCCAATTTCACACTATGTGAAACTGAACTTCAATCAAAGTACTAATGTACAAGGCCATTTTACTGATGTCTGTGGAACCTGCAAGTAATAATGAGGTGCCATATCTGCCTCCATGACAAGTTCCAGGCCCATCAGGCAATTTGGGAGGGATTGTCTATACAGGGAAATTGGACCTGAGTTTTAAAAAAACATTAATGAAGAAGACTTTAGATGGAGTAATGGGTTAGAAGAGTAGAATGGTCAAAGGGTCAAAAGAGAGAGAGAGAGAGAGAGAGAGAGAGAGAGAGTGTGTGTGTGTGTGTGTGTCTTCTCTCTCCATTCATGAGCAGCACATGCAAATTCAATGAACTCCAAAGTTGCAAAATTGTAAGTACACTGCCATCCCCATTACACCCAATTGCCCAACATTCTATTCTATCCCTGCAACTCTCACATCTTTCACACCTGCAATATTCACAATAAATAACTTTCCATATAAGTCCAACCTTAAGATGCCTTCTTACATTAACAAATAGCTCCTCATGAATCATGGAATCAAGATGTGGGTGGAGGAGTTGATGAAGCCAAAAACAACATCCTCCTCTTCAGAAGTGTTCAAGTACTAGATCATGGAAGGAATTGCTTCATATAATTCAATTTGACACTTGGGTGGTCTTTGGTATCTCCTTCTTGCTATTTTGGTGCACTGGTTATGGAATCAATGAAAGGGTGCAAGTTACTGTGAATACTTAGTTGACACATCTTGACTATTGATGGGTAACATGTGCACTCTCACTTATTTCTGAGCATCTGAAACACAGAACAAGGTGAGTTTTGAGGTTCAACCAACCAATGACCAGGGATGTACAAACAGGGATGCACAAACATGTCGTAAGGCAACATGATATGTGATATGATGGGGGAGCTCTTGTCCAATGGCATGGTGCCGCCGCACTCTGGAGATGCCCGCTACAACTGGTTAGCAAGAAGAAGGTGCTAGTTACCAGACATGACCATCCCTAGTAATGAGAATTGAGATGCCTTCTATGATGATGATGATGAGATTTTCATCCACAAAATGAAGGGTAACAAAATCATTGGAGCAATTTGTTTGCAAAGTTGTAAAGCAGACTGATAAATTTTGAGGGAAGGTAATTGTAACCTCCTCACCACCTGACTGGTGTTATAATAATCAGTGAATCTTTTTGGTGGTAGTTTTTGCAAATTTTGGTTTGACAAAAACTTGGAAAAATGGTCTTCAGTCAGTGTAAAAGATGAGTTTTTTCCCAGCAAAAAAATCTTACACAAAAAAAGAATTGAAAAAAAGAAAAAAACTGGTTGCAATAAATACTGTGATGACAAAATGGTTTCAATCTCCAGTTCCACATGTGAACAAAGATGATGATGATGATGATGGTGGTGGTGGGAAATTGTCATGTTGGAGAGGAGGAGGAGCAGCAGCAACTGGCAAAGGTGCATTCACACTTGGTGTTAAGGACTCTAGTATTAAGTCTCCTAACACCAAGCTAGTCATTTAGAACCTAAACCTCTTCACCATGAAGATTTTATGTTAAGTTAACTTTCACTTAAGATTAAACAATCACCCATTTAACATTGGCTGCCACCGAAGATACCACTTAGATTTTCACTTAAACACTGACTTAACATTAAGTGTGAAAGTTTCAAAAATGTTAAGTTCAAATGTGCATGATGTAGGTATTAATTAGGTGATGATGTAGGTATTTTCTCTACAAAATTGAAGCCAAAAGGAGCTAGACCCAATTCCCAACATGTTAACAGAAATCAGTTACCAGTTAGAGAGATGCCAACCCTTAGCACACATTCTTTAGCTTGATTCATTGATTGTCTGATTCATCCATGCTGTTTTGTTTGCTTCAAAAATTTTAGTTAATAATTAATAACTAGTCAATAACCCGTATGCTTCAATATCGGGTCAAAGAGTGTTGCAGATCGTGTCGCATTTAATTCGTTGCTACTATTTAATGTTTACTTTCTGAGTGCAGCGCAGCTCCAGCTGCTGCTCGTAGCTTTCATCACTCCAAAAAAATACTTTTCAAGCCTGTTCGAGGAATTTGAAGAGTGTTGTTGACTAGTCTAATGCAGCTGAGAGTTTTATAAATTGCTTCAAAGATTCCTCTCTCTCTCTCTCTCATCTCTAAACTGAGTGCTGATGATTCCTGAACTGGGGTTTTCATCCTCATTAATCAACTGGAGAGATGATTAATAAAAACAAGGGGTGTGTCACACTATGGCCTTGCCATTTACATTCAAAAGGTATCTTAAGGCAAAAGAAGAATTATGGAAACTCAAATTATTTCACCATGCAAGAATATAATCTTCAAAAAATCCTCTAAAAGAAACCAAAATCCTTCAAGATATTATTATAACTCTATAACTAATCTCAAGTTTCAACACAAGCCAAAATATATCATCTTTCAAAAATCCTCATATAAAAATAGACCCATTATTACATAAGGGCCAAAATCTCTTAAGCTACTATACTCTACAATGAATCTAAACACAATATGCTTGCCTTGGTAGGCAAGGCCAATAAAACTCAGGATTTGGGTATCTTTTTATTATGCTTATAAATGAGCTTAATGAGAGTCTCGACTCGTTGATTGGCTATTAGGTCACAACTTATGCATAATAACACTCTTGTTTCATTAGTAACCTACAACTTAGCACAAGGTACCAACATTGGCTCTCATTGGCCATTATGGATGATTCCGCAACTCTAGTGCTTCTTGAATGAGAATATAATACCTGCTCTCTTTGTGGATGAAAAAGAGGTCATCTCCAATTCTCTTTATCATCCATGATAACTGACACCCATGTCAACTATCATTGGCCCAATGGATGATTTTGCAACCCTATTGTCGCTTCTTAAAATGAAAATGTAATAGTCATTTTTTTGATGGATAAAAAGGCATGATCTCAATTTTCATTATGGTCAATTATGCTTCGTAAGTTGGCGGCAATGTTGTCTCTTTCATTGGCCCAATGAATGATTCTGTAACCTTGTCGCTCGTTGTATGAAAATGTAAATAGGTTTGCTCCCTTCATGGATGAAAAGAAGCCATCTCAATTCCCATTGTCATCAATTATGCTCAGCCTTTGGAGTCAATGTCAACTCTCTCATTTGTGCAATGAATGATTCCATAACCCAATCACTTCTTGGATGAAAATGTAATAGTTGTTCTCTTCACGGATGAAAAGAGGTTGTCTCCATTCTCTTTGTGGCCAGTTTTGTTCAATAGCGAATGTTGGCCCTGTCATTGGCCCCATGAATGATTCAGTAAACCTATTGCTTTTTTGGGATGAAAATGTAATAGCTTGAATGCTCCTTTCATGGATAAAAATTGGTTGTTTCAATTCTCATTATGGTCAATTGGTTAACTAACTCAAATTTCAGCCCAAGAAATGATTCCATAACCCCGTCACTTCTTGGATAAAAATGTAATAGCAATTGCTCTCTTCATGGATGAAAAGAGCTTATCTCTCAATTCACATTACTGTCAGTGGTAACTAACTAATGCCAATGTCAACTCTCTCATTGGCCCAATGAATGATTCCATAAACCCTATCACTTCTTGAATGAAAATGTGAGAGCTCATGCTCTCTTCATGGATGAAAGGAGGTAATATCAATTCACATCATGGTCAATGGTAACTAACTGATGCCAATGTCAACTCTCTCATGGGCCCAACAAACGATTCCATAAGCTTATCACTTCTCGGATGAAAATCTAGTAGCAATTACTCTCTTCATGGATGAAAAAAGGTAATTTCAATTCTCGTCATGGTTAGTGGTAACTAACTAATTGATGCCAATGTTGGCCCTCTTAGTGGCTGAATGCATGATTCCATAACTCTATTGCTTCTTGGATGAAAAAAGTAATGTCAACTCTCTTCATGGATGAAATTTTTATAACTATACTCTCTTCATGGATGAAAAACAGGTACTCTTGATTCTCATTACAGTTGGTTATGCTTGGGTAATTGACTGGCAGCCCCAGCGCATCTGTTATCTAGTCCATAGCAGCTGCACCCAAAGGTTGAATGAGGTGTTTAATGAGATCTCGGATCTGAGCGACTCTTGGACTCTCTCTCTCTCAGAGCCCCAGAGTCACTCGGATCAGTCAGGCAGACAGAGTCATTATAACATTATCTGACTAACCTGCTTCCCTCTCTGCTTCCTTTGGTTACCAAACAAAAGAACTCGGTGCTATTTGTTTGTTTGTTTGTCTATGAGTCACCTGATCTTAAAGAAAGAAAGAAAGAAGGAAGGAAGGGGAACAAAAAAAACTAGGCTGTGGAGAACAACCTTATGATGAACTGCAAAGTCTCTTGGATGCGGATTTGTGAAAGAGAATGGAGTGAAATGATGATCAAGTTGTCGTTTTTCCACCGCTCTAAAACAAGTTATCCAATAAATTGTCATAAAAAAATTACTCTCCACAACAAATTCAAGCAACAACAAAACACCAAATGAATCATAAAATGTTACCCCAACAAAAAAATTGAGAGGAAATTTTGTGAAAGAGAATGAAAGTTGATCAAGTTGTTTGGTTATTGTTTTGTGCCCCAGTGGTGATGAGCATGTGACCTTGTGAAAATATTTCTTACATGGAAGTTTTGGTTATGTATCTTTTCCCAACCCCACCCATAAAACTAAAATTGGGATTGCAAATAGGTGGGAGACTACTATACTAATTGCGAACCACCTGGAGCAATCAGTTTGATTGGCCAATCAGAAACAGGGAACAGCAGTCAGATCATATTTATTACACTCTTTCTTAGGCAGGTGTTAGGCTTTGCTGTGCCCTTTACCATCCTCAGCAAACCGTACAGAAAAGCTGCGCCAAATTCATTCTGTTGAACCAAACAGGCAAGTATTTTTTCTTTTCTTCATCCAATTTTGATTTGCAAGGTCACATACTACTGAGCATTGGAGGAGTGAAGGTAACTTATACAATGCCGAAAGGGAGCCCTCCCTCTACCAGTAATTTATCACATCCAGTGTGCATTGTTTAGTTGTTCCTCCATCCGAATTCCCCCACCTATGATGAACCTGAGAAGATGGACTGTACAAAGTGAGAGAGACTATCTATTTCACTCTCACCACCTGAGCCAATACTTGTAGTTGGCCAATGAGAAACAATCATTTATTGCTGAGAAATAGGTAGGCATTTCCTGCTAGTACTGGCGCTCTAGGAGGGCCCTGGTAATATGTACAATTTTCCTGCCAAGGACCACCAAGCAGTTTCAGAGAGCTTTTCTTTTCTGCAAATCTGAATCTTCATCCAAAATGTACTGTACAAGAAGGCCATTTAACAGCTGCCATTTCAAAGCGCATGCTCTTTATCCAATAAACGTCAAAACAAAACTCTCCAAAACAAAAGTAACAACACTCTGCATGTTATGCACTTTGAAGGCAGTGGCAGGCAGGCAGGCGGCAGGCGGTGATGGTCTTCAATGCCGCCTCTCTGCGTGATTTTGCAGCTTTCAGCTTTTGTCGTTTGCCGTCGTTCACCGTCGTTCACCCTTCCGTCCACCATCGTTTCATTCTGTTTCGCCGTTGACGATCGTTAGCGGCAGATGGGCGGGCGGGCAGGCAGGCCCCCATTTGTTGCCAAAGTAAAACGCATTTACTTCAGGCTTCAGTGAAGGGTCGGGCAGGTGGGCATGAAGGTGGGCACATTATTTTAGTGAAGGTTCAGGCGGGGCGGGCAGGAAGGTGGGCACATTTGTAGCACCAAATCTTTTTAAAATTTCAGTCAAGAGTCGGGCAGACGGGCAATAAGGTGGGCAGGTGCGTGGGCCTATTTGTAGCCAAAGAAAAGCGCATTATTTCAGTGAAGGCTTTGGGCAGGTGGGCATGAAGGCGGGCACATTTGTAGCACAAGGAAAAAAGAAAAAAAAAGCAATATTTCAGTGAGGGGTCAGCCGGGTAGCCAAAATAACATTATTTCAGTTAAGGGTGTTACAGGCATGTGGACCCATTTGTGCCCTTGAGCACATATTGTAACATAGGTTACAAAGTATATACATTTGATGTTAGGGGTTCAGAGTGTAACTGATTCTTAAAATTTATTCAATTTTCAATGAAAAAATAACTCAAATTTTAGTAACTGTCAGAGAGCATCTCCAGCAGTGCTCAGTATCTGATCTTGCACAGTAAAATTGGATGAAGGAAACTCAAAATGTGCCGGTTTGGCTCAGCAAATTTGTTTTCACTCAGCAAAACTGGACAGTCTGCACTGGCTGGTAGAAGGCGAAGCCACTCTGTGCACCTGTAAAGAAGAGTGTAATAAATATGATCTGAGTGCTGCTGAGTGTTTCTTATCAGCCCATCATGTTGATTGGTTCAAGTGGTTTGCTATTAATAGTCCCCTGATCTATTTGCCATCTGAGTTTCAGTTTTATGGGTGGGGTTGCTAAAAAGCAAATAACTAGACTTGGATGTGAAAAATATTTTTTGAGGTTGACATAGTGAGCACCGCTGGAAATGCTCTTCGGTCTGCAAATTACGAAACCATCTCAGTACACCTGTACTCTCATCAAGGGCTTTTGAATGGTACATTAAGCATGCCCCCAATTTCCCTTTAAATTATTATTTTTGATTTGTAATGAATTTTCAACAATGAAAAAACTTGAAACTGAATCGCTCTTGCATTGCTGGTCTAAACATTCTATAATCACTTTGTTGCACCCCTAGTTATCAAGGGTTTTTCAATGGCACCAAGAACACACCCAAGGGCCCCCTAGTTTGGGAGTATCTCACTATAACAAAACAAACCAAACAAACTATCTTCCTTAGTAGTAGGATAGGTCAAGAGACAAGACCCCCCATGTCCTATCCTACTTAAGTTTTGAAAAAAAGCACTTGCACTGGTAATTTCATCTTGTTTAGTGACCAGCATAGAGATTAATTTAACACACTTAAAATGTTAAATTTTGAATTTCCAAAAAAGGAATTAGATAAGCATATTGTAAAGGTTATATATCCACTCTTTCTCCAAGCAACTACCCTTTTGATTTAAAGTTAAAATAAAACCCCAATATGAAAGTTGTTTTTTTGGACTTCAATCATATTCAATTTCCAATCATTGATAACGAGATATGGATGTAAGGCCAGTTGTTGGGCATAATATTATCACTATTGATAATGAACACAACAATGAATTGGAGACAAAATTGACAAACTAAAATTGTCTTCATACCCATGAACGAGTCTCTAATTATAAATATTGGGAACATGATTAATTCAATTCATGTTGTTATATAAACATTAGGTATGAGTAATCTACCTTGAACTAGAACAATCGTCAACATTTCAAAATTCTTGCATTTATTAGACTCACATGAATAAGATGATGTAGGTTGGAGAGACAATTTTGGTGAGTTTTGTATCCTTTGTTGATTTGACCCATCAATTGAAGAGTGACATCACAAAATGATAATAAAAGGGAATCACATTTTCAAACCATGATGATATTTGTTCCTAGTTCATAGGACAAACATAAATGGATGAATTTTTAGAGACCATTTAAAAATCTCATTCAATCTTTCATCTTTTGTAATCTTTGTTCAAGTTTTGATTTGGAATAGAGGTGTTGTCATGGTTCATTTATTCAATGTTCTCAAAATTTGATGATGTTGATTGCTAATTTGTAGCACATACATTATTAAAAGGATGAATCTGTAGAGACCCATTCACAAAATTTCATTCTATCTTTCATTCTTTGTGATCTTTGTTCAAGTCTGATTTGAAAAAGATATGTTGTAAGAGAATACCCCAAACCCATATCAAACTTTAGATGAAAGTTTTGAAACCTGAAGTTTCAATTTATAAATGATACTCAATTTTGCTTATTGTAAAAGGTTACATCCATATAACCTGATGAATGACATATTGTAACTGTACCTATCAACCTTCATCCAACTAGATACTATACCTTTCAATGATGTTTGGCATTTAATATTCACCGAAGAGATTGGTAATAATAATAATAATAATAATAATAACTAAATTCCAAATTTTGGTCCCAATGAGACACAAAAAAAATTGAGCTCACAACGCTCCTCTTAGAGCATCTCCATTGGTGTACTACACATATTTTTTGGATGAAGAACAATCATGTTTATGTCAATTTGGGGTAGTAAATTGGCTTTGGGTCCATATGTGTACACAAAATGTATTGCTTACAAAAGACATTGCACAATATAATAAGTGTGATTGATGGGAAATAGTTTAGTAAGCCATCTTGGATGTGAGAAATATTGTTGGAGGATAAAGGGTATTGGTGGAGGTGCTATTATACTATAAAAATGTTTACATCTGTACTACCAATTCATTTGCATATTAATTTTAATTTTTGAAAAGGGATAATTAAGTTATTCAAAATGGGGTTGCCATACAACATTTCTTTCAAAATTAAAATGCTTCAGCAAAAGTACAAATTCATTTTGTACACAACTCAAATGCACCATTTGAATTTTTTCATTTTCATATATATATATATATATATATATATTGCAGCTGCTAGAAACCAACCAGCCTTTAATTTCAAAATTAAACTACTTCAATAAAAATGTTTATATATGGGCTTATTCATTGTTGGGGTATCATTTGTAAGACATATGACTCCAAATTGTTTTAAA
>Ga0116229_10005416_pt1 | contig 20833 bp, 16 predicted proteins | sample S1TSphgellanicum_3_FD_87313 | JGI IMG/M metagenome (GOLD analysis project Ga0116229, IMG submission 87313) | Host-associated microbial communities from peat moss isolated from Minnesota, USA - S1T2_Fc - Sphagnum magellanicum MG | ecosystem: Host-associated > Plants > Peat moss > Unclassified...
GGGGGGGGGGGGGGGTTACTAATCTGAAACAAGAGGAGCAAAAGTAATAGTGTCAAGCAAAAGAAGCAAGGAGTAGCAAAATCACGGGCGTAACAAAGAGGAACCTAAGCAAGCAAAGAGCAACAACATTGAGTAAGACAAGTAGCAACATTAAACAAAAGGAAAAAAATAGTAGCGTCAAGCAAGAGGGGTAACAGTGTTGAACAAGAGGAGTAGAACAACAATGTTGAGCAAGAGGAGTAGAACAATAACTTGAACAAGAGAAGCAAAATAGTAGGTCGAAAAATAGGAACAAAGTAACACATTGAACAATAGGAACATAACAACAGGTCAAACAAGAGTTGCAGAATGACATGTCAAGCAAAGGAGTAGAGCAATAGCTTCGAGCAAAAGGGGTGTAGAGCAACAATGACATCGAGCAAGAGGAACAATATAACAACAACCTCAAGCAAGAGGAGTAGCAAAAGTTCAAACATAATTAAAACAAAACATTATTAAGCAAACCAATTAATTAAGCGAATTAAGTTAAAGCAAGAAACAAAGAAGATAAGAAACCACAAATAATTCACACATAGTGGGCAATTCATTTTGAAACACTTGCTTTATAGCAAGTAGCAAGCGACAAGGCTTGCTTATTAAACCCTATACCTAACTAAGCCTTAAACTAATTACTAACTACTAACTAAACATTAATTAAACAACTAAACCCTATTGACTATTAACACCCTAATTAATTTTAAACCTTGAAACCTTAACCTTGATTTTTAAAAATACCTTGTTAGGGTTTCAATAAAATTTAAATACACATTTGATTAGGGTTTCAAAGGCTCAATTCTCACATTATATAAAACCTTGCAACTAGTGGTAGAAGTGAAATTTAATTCTTACAAAATTATTCCACATTATTGTAACAATATATTTACACTTCACATGCATACATTCACTATTTCTACTTTGATTTCTCAACACATTTAACACTGCCATTCATTAAAACATCATATTCATGGTTATTTCATATAACCATAATCTACACTTCATAATACATTGTAAAAAACACCATAAACAAGATTACAATTCATTTCATCATATTGTGATATTATACAAAATTCACACAACAATATAAACATAGAATTCACTACATAAGTCTGTGCTTCTTTGTATTATTGAAAACATGAATCAAAATTATAGCAAAATCCCATGTTTTGTTGAGAAAAATCAAAACAACAATTAAAATCTCTAGTATATCAAAATAAAAATTTATGGTTTTCTACTACAAAGTCCCTACAACTCTTCTCACTTTCCGAAACATGTGTTTAAGAATAAAAAATAAATCTAAATCTTCCCTCTTTGAGCAATCCCGAGTCACATCATTATGATTCAAAACCAACAAGAATTCAAAACTAAAAATGTTCCATGAGCAATCCCTATCTTAAATGCCTTGTTCATTCAAATCATGTAATCATCCTACCCCCTTAATAGCTAAGTTTCATAAAGGGCACCATTTAATGTGATACCTAGAGGCTTTCAAATTGAGAACTAATTTGAAACCTTATCTAATTTTCACTTTTTTTTTAATACCTACCCGACATTGGTTAAGACCTATGATGCAAAAGTTTTTGAACATTGAACAACTTTGTCATTGAAATTCAATAAAAGCTCAAAATTCAAATTCAATTAGTTGGGTGACAAGTTCATACTTGGGCCAATGTGAAGGACAAACAAATAAGTAGGATTGATTTCAACTACCAATAAAATCAAAACATTAAATGGTAGGTAAAGCCCAAGGCTATGGCCTTTACCAAAGGAAAGGCATAAGGCAAAGGTGGGCTTGAACCCATATTCTTGCAAAAGCCCAGAGCTAAGCGCTTTACCTTGCATAAAAATACCACAACTCCTCAACAATGTGATAATGACAAGATGGGAAGTAAGGTTTATAATTTTCATCAAGCTTGCGCAAGAAACAAATGAAATTTTTTCACACCATTTTTTAAAACTAGTTTTTATTATTTAGAGAGAGCTTTTAATAACTTGTCGTCATTTAATGTTAAATCCATATTGCCCAAGATGCTAGTCAATGACACAACATCAAAAAATTGAAAAAAAACGAAAAAAATCATTGGTCCCAATACCTATACTTTAAAATAAATTAAAAACAAAAACTAGGTAGTTACCAGGGTTGGGTGGGTATCACAATTTTATGATACCCATCGGGTATGGTTTTCACAAAGTAATTTACAAAAGGGTTTAGTTCTCCCCAAAAAAACTTTTCTAAATTTTTTATGTTAGACAAGGGTATTAACATTAAAAGAAATTCAATTGATTTTCACAATGCTAATTCTCAAAAAATTGAAAACAACCAATTATGGTTTGTTGGTTCTCACAAACTAGGTATTATTTATATTTTTAATTAATTAAAAAAAATTAAGATTAAATAATTATTGATTTGGATTTATTTTTAAATGACAACTTTGGCTTTTTGAAAAAATTCAAAATCAAAGGACTTTTAGTTCAAGGTTTTTGAAAGATTTCTAAAATAAATCATTATTTAAAAATAAACTCTCAAAACATCATTACCATCTAACTTGGCCTACCATTAATAAATACCTACCACCAAATATTAACCTTCCTTGGGATCTCCCATCTCCCAATGCATATCAGACATGACAAGCAGATTTTGATATGGGTCTTGTGATGGAAGCGTCCTTTCTTTAGCCCTAATCAAATTAGGCTAACTTAACATTGTACCTCCAAAGTTCAAACCCATGATCCATGAATGATCAACAAGATCAGTAAATAAAGTGTTGTTCCATTCTACATATAAACATAATTAAGTTTGATGTTCATAACTTCTTTCTCATTGTTTGCTTGGACTAATTTTTGATGGGGGCTAAACCTTGAACCTTGACCCAGGTAATGGGTCAGACCTTACTTGATTTTCAGATTTTTGTTGGTTCTTGTTTTAAAAACCAGTTCTCACATCCGGTTCTCACACAAGTGAGAATCAATAGTTCGGTTTGCAGTCAGGGTATCACTCATGCTGATACCCTGAAAGGATCAGATTGAAATGCCTGAATGATGCCCAAGGGTATTTGTGACACCCGCCCAACATTGGTAGTCACTAGTTAGGTTTATATAACAAATTATGTTTTGGTTTTTTACATATTTTAATCATTAATCCATCAAGGGCCGCTTAGCTGGGTCTGAACTCCGAACTTGGAAGTCCCTTTATATGAAAGGGGTCGGTCCTCCGAGGGAAGCCGGCCTTAACAAAGGGTCGGGCACACTTTTTTTGTGGCCTTATCCGGATTTGAGGGTTACAGCCAATGAGAGAGGCGCCGAATCCTCCCGAGAGCGTCCCTGATTGGTGCTCCCTGCCACAAGGATGTGGCTGTAGCCTGTGCCTTTAAGCGCTTGCACCAAAACACAATGTACCAGCAGATCGCTCGCTGATATTCCCATTTCCAGCAAACGATCTGTCGCAACAAACAATCCCGTGTAAGCGAAGCAGCAAATCCCTTCTCTCCGCTCTTGTATCATCTGCACATTTTCTCGGATTTTAAAAAAAAATAAAATTCTGTACTGCTTTGCCCTTCTCTGGTTTTTGTTTGATTTTGTTTCTGTATGATTTTGCTCTTCTCGGATTTTTTTGTTTTGTTTTCTGTATGATTTTGCTCTTTTGGGTAGGCGGATTTGAAGAAAGTCGAGTCTTCGTTGTTGTGTGTAGAGCTGCAGTGGCGCCGTGTGCAGAGTTGTTACCTCAGACTTTTTTTTGGTGTGTCAATCTTTGTTTGTGTGTGTTTTGCAGGCATTGTATCTGAAGTTATGGCAGCAACAATGGCAACAATGGCAGTTACAACTCCCGTCGTTGCAGGACTCGGCGGATCTTCCTTGAGGAGAAGAGCAGCTTCTCCTTCCAAAGTTCAGCTCACCTCAGGTTTAAAGTTCTCACCATGTCTGTCTCTGTTATCGTGCATTACCATTTGCAAGGGTTTCGTATCCATCATCCTCTGCAGTGCCCGTCTGACTGAACTGTCTTGTGTGATCTACGTCTACAGCGTTCGTGAGCGGAGATAGAAGCTGCTCTTTGATGACCCCGAGTCTGCAGCTGGGGCGCCCCCTCTGCATGTCACGCGTCACTTGGTATGTACATCCTTCTCTTCTTCACCGTGATTACACCACATATGAATTTTGGCACTGAATAAATGGAGAATAAAAACTTTCGCATCTTTAGAAAAGATGTAGCAATCTGAAGATGAGAAATCTGTTTTTGGACCTACGGTTTGTGTTGATGGCAATTGGGTGTATGTGTTTTTTCCCCTGAGGTTTGGGTGAACAGCTTCAATAGAGATTGGTTGCGCAAGGATCTCTCTGTTGTTGGATTTGGCCTCATTGGCTGGCTTGCACCCTCCAGCATTCCTGTCATCAATGGCAACAGCTTGACTGGTCTGTTTCTGGCAAGCATTGGACCCGAGCTTGCTCACTTTCCCACCGGTCCTTCTCTCACCTCGCCATTCTGGTAATATAGTCTCACAAGTTCTCTCCCTGATTGAACATCATATCTGCTTTTACTACGTCACAATGTGTTTTGAATGCCTGGCCGACAGTCAGTCAGTGTCCTCCTTGTAGCAATCTTACTCTAGCCCACTGCCAGTGTAACATATTTTGATTGTGCTCAGACTGCATTGATCCTTTGCAAAATGTTGCTGCCAACAGCCATTTCCTGGATTCCAATATTTCTAGACTTGCCCATCTTTTTCCCCCATATCTAAGGTCTTAAATAGAGTAGGCAAATTTTGACATTTATAATTCAGTTGGGAGGTCTACTTATTACTCAAGAATTCAGTGTTAGCTCTGGAATACACATTTTACATTGTGGTTATATCGTCTTTGCGCAAATTCAATTGTTCTCTTTGACATCATGGATATGCTACTGGTTTTCAAATTTTGTGAACATGGTCTTTTTGACAGACATTCTACAGGAAAATTATAGAGTTTTCAGGGTTTTTTAATACTATTCTCATAGAACTGCTATTAACCATGGGTGGTGTGTATGAGGGAATTTGTAGGTTGTGGTTGATTACCTGGCACCTTGGGCTGTTCATCGTGTTAACTCTTGGCCAGATTGGCTTCAAGGGCCGCAAAGATGGATACTGGTCAGTATTTTTGTGAGTTGTATTCAGTACACATTTGTTTTCTGTATTTGCTTTGGAAGAAAGTAGGACATTGACATCTGACTGTGTGTCTTTATGCAATTGTGTGAGTTTGTGATGTGAATGATTTCAGATTGGTATTCTAGAGTTCTCTGTGATTGTGATTGGGGTGCTTCGTCTTTGTTGCCATTCTACAGTCTGGCACATTGCTAACCATGACATCTATTTGTTTGCAGGGAAAGTTAAGAGAGTGCAAGTTGTTGGAGTGAAGAGCAGTTCTTGCCTCACAACTGTACAACACCAAACTGGATGTTGTTAGTGCAAATCGACTTAGCCTGTCACCATAGATTTTGTCTTCTGGTGGCAGCCCTTGTCAGAAAAAAACACTTTGTTCTCCCAGCTCTGTAAGATGTCTAGCACAACCTTTTCCAGGATTGGTCTTTATGGGTATCTCCTGCTGCTTCCTGTTGACTCTGGATGGAAAGGATCATTGTATGAATTAAAATGTATGCACCACAAGTTGAGCAATCATCTGACCTTGCGTAATTGGACTTATGAATGGAATTGTTGCATACCATACAGATCAGAATCAGTTCAGGATTAACTTGTAATTCTTAGCAACCGGTGTTGGTATTAACATGCGGTATTAATATTGGTAGTAGAAAAGAACCTTGCAAGGCTGGTATGATCTCAGGTGATACTAACTTTGTACCAGTACCAGCCTTGAGGGGGCAGGTAAGGCCAGACTAGAACGAGACCCATACCAGTTTTAATATCAAGTATAAAAATGCCAGGGATTTTTATAATTGATAGAAATATACCAGCCAGAAGTCAATCCTGGACCTAATACCAGGGTTAAGCTGGTACTATGTTCAAAGGTCATACCAGACCAACACTGATCTTCCAATTTGTGGACATGGTCTTGAAAGATTAGTCTTCTTATTCACCAAACTAGAAAAGTAAATATTTGAACTTTTCAATTGTGTGAATAGATTTTGCTCTTTCATGTGCAAAGGCATGTCACTAAAATGACCAACTCTCCAAAGCTGTAGACCATCACATACATTCTCAAAATGGGAACAAAGACTAATTTTATCTTTTAAAATCATGTTATTAATAATCTATTTTCTACCAGTGATTGAAGAGAAGAACCTGATACATTAGGTGATTTGCTCCTCACTAAAAGTGATAAGGAGAATATAGCTTGGTTAAAGCTACACCCATGGAAATTATGATTGAAGTGACTAACTTGGGAAAGTTGAAATTCAACCTTGGTGTAAAATTCATCAATCTAGAAAGGGAATAGAAGAAGAACATAATTCAAAGCATCAAAATCTAATCTCTAAAACATTCATGAAACTCTCAATGTTGGGTTATAGAAAAACTTGAGGGTGGTGCTTTGAGGATATTTGCTACATGATACAAAGGGATTATGCAAGTAGAATGTTTGCAGGGTTCTAGATGAAGGATTGCAATTAGTTAACAACCCCACTTCCAGATGACTTTTGAATTGGGAAGGAAAAACCATTTAGAATCAATTAGACTTACCATCTTTAAATAAATAGTAGTGAAGCTCGTTTACCAGACTCACACCTAACCTAATATCATGTATGCTATTAACATAATTATAATATGTATGTTGAGTTGCCCCTAGGTGCAATCTACAAGGGGGACTCAGAACATAATACACGGTTTCACTAATGCAGATTGGGTAAGGGACTATGAGAAGTGTAAATCAACTTCAAGCTACCTATTTAAGTTGGGATCAACACCCATTACCCAAAGTTGAATGTTGTGTTCTTGTTGAGTGTATAAGCTCTCTTGTAGGAAATTAGAGTATTAATATGGAAAGTGGTATAACTTTTTATGTCAAGAAATTCAGAGTTGTATGATCATTGCTAAAAATCCTATCTTCCATGTTGCCACCAAACATATTGAAATACATTATCACTTTGTTCACGATCAAGTTATTTCTACACAAATTGAACTTGCTCATATATTCCTTCCATACATCAACTAGCTAATATTTTTACCAAACCACTAGGTAAGATTAAGTTTTAGAAATTTAGAAAATAGATGGGCATACAAGACTTGAAGCTAATCCAAACCTTGTTTGCCATCTATAAAGGTAGCTCATTAGTTTTTTCTCTTAGCAAAACTTATGTTGGTCATTGTTTCAACAAAAAAATTGTGTAGAATAATCTAGAGTGCGAAAGGGGGTGTTAATATAATCACACTTTTAAGTCTAATATTTTCACCTAGATTTAGATTTAGTTATTTAGATTTTCCATGTTAATCATCTTCTTCTATGGGTCGAAACAAGTGACTCTTCACTTGGTTAGTTCCTATATGTGAGATTTTTTAGATTGAGTTGTTATCCTTTGGTTTTTTAATTCCTTTATGGCTCCTACTAGTTTGCTACTTATTTTTTTTATCAATAACCTTGTTCCTTCAAACTTGGTATAGTTCTTTGCTTTGTATTTTGGATGTCTCTTTGAATATGCTTGAGTTTGTTTTATTTTCATAAAATTGCATTTCAAGTTGTCACATCAAAACCTCTTGCAATTTAAAGTTCAATCAATGCCACGTACAAACAATTGAGTGGTCATAAATGCATCAAAGCGCACATAGACTAGTAATGCAATCTAACTATTGGACATTGTAGTCAATAGGTGCTCATACCCAACCATGTGTTTTCCATGTATTAGTGCTAAATTCCATGTGATCACAACCTTGGTTCATGACAATGCAAATGAAATCGCAATCAATCATTCAATTTCAAATGAATGTTTTTAAATTTTGTAGGAAACAATGCAAGTAAAAGCATTGTTATTTACAATGCAAGTAACAAGCCTCAACCATAACCTTCCAATTGTGTACTCTATTTCAAATTGAACCATGGTAATTTCAAGGTAATTAAGACACATCTTTTAGGTGATGGATGGCCCAACCCTAGTCTTTGGAATTCAAAGCCATCTCTACACATTCTAGATTATTGTGATAGCATCTGGCAAGTTCTAATGATGGTCCAATAAGATTGATTCTATGTGCATTTTGGCTATATACTAGTTACAAGTCTCCCTTTAGTACTAGCTTCTTCTTTAGGTGTCTTTCTTTCAAGGCTCAAAGTTCAAACAAGTTTTTATAGTCAGTGCACAGTTCGAATTTTTTATCCTTCTCCCTTTTATTCCTCTTGCAAAGTCATGTGAATTCTATAAGTTATCTTTGTAGTTATTTAGTTTCTATTTCAAATTCAAGTTTGCTTTGGTGCAATTTTCTTTAAACATCTTATCATCAAGAATGCTATTTGACTTTAGTTGTATGATTTTCTAAATATTTACTGTAGTGATTTTTGGTCATGGTTGTGATTTGAAATGATTTTGAATAGATCAACAAGTGATCTTTTTCCACCTCTTCCATTCCCTCATGCAAATTGGGAAGGCTTTGAACATTGGATACTTATTGTTGATTTTGAAGGAGAACACTCAAAAGGAAATATTGCACAATGGTGGCTAGAAAGATTGTGTCTTATAGCTATAGGGCATGTGGCAGTATTAGTATTTGGCAAGGGGTCAAGGAACTTGTCTTGGTCCAAATGCCTTAGTTGTCAAAGGCATTTTGGAGCTAGACATCCCATCAAGGCCAAGGTCACTTTTTGAGCTTCAAGCTGAACGACTGCTTCTTGTCCAATAGCTTACTGCCTTGTATGTGTCTGAATCTCATATCTATGCAATGCTTCCATTCTAGTTATGTGGTGGAAATCTTGGATTCTGACTTGAATCAATGGAAACAGTGATATGCAGGTGATGGGCATAGAAGTGAAGTTGTAGATTTTATGGGTTATAATGACCAGTGATGCCACTGACTTACCCACACGCATTTTCTTTGAAAAATAATAAAAAAATGAGTGCTCACACATAAAATTAGTGCACAACATTCGTGAAAATTTGGTAATGTATTTGTAGGGCGCCTTCTTTAGCACAATTTCTCCTCCGTAAAAGGCATGTGACAAACATAGTTAGTTCCAATGGTGATTAGCTCAATTAATAAATATATTATTAGTAGATAGCTAGCAAAAATAGCCCTTATCTATGTATAAACAATCTAATTCGTTAATAGTTATTTATTTTCCTACTTATATACTTATATATGAGACATATTTTTTAAAGAATTGTTTACCAAGGTGAAACCAAATATTAACTTAGTTGAAGTTCACTCACAACTGAGTAATTATAAGCTTCTAGTGGATGGTGCCTTGGTGGGTTATGGAATTCAAATCAAAATCCATTTTTGTAAGAGATAATAAAATTTCAAAAAATGTAGATTAAAGTTAAATAATTTGATTATTTATTTGATTTAAAAATAACTAAAAAATATTTCATAATCAAATCATGCAATTTATATATTTTGATTTCAAATTATTTTACTTGGAATTTGAGCTACAAAACTTTTTGAAATAAAATGAGAAGTGAATGGTATTCCAACTAATCAAGATTTAAAATACCTATTTGGGGTTTCTTTACTCCTTTTTGATAGGGGATGTGATATTTTTTCAACTTATAAAATGTGGCCTAAGTTTTGAAAAATCATTCAAAAAAATTTCACAATTTTTCAAATTAAAAAAACCTGAAAAATACATTATGGTTCACTTGTTAAACATTTGGGAATATTAATATCCTTTATTTGTAGAAATGTGTTGATATCGTGTTAAAGTAAATCATGTGTGTAGAAAACATGAAGTTCTTCGCGAATGTTTTTATACAACAAATCTTCAGGTATATTCATGAAATCCAAAACATATACACCATCAAACACGCATGGTAAATCTTTGACATTTATACCATTGTGATCCCATGCTATGAACCTTTGTTCACCATCCACAACATGCTCATTGTTGACATAGGTCATAGGGATGTCCTTTTATAACAAGTCATTTGATAATTGAACAATATCCACATGATATTATCCTTCCTCGCCCAACAAATATATGACATCTGTTCTTTCATAATTCCATGTAATCACGATGGTGTGGTCATTTCAGATTCACTATCATTAAGAACCATGTTTGAATTGCCCTATTCGTTTCTTTCACTCTTGTCTTGGTTCCATAACACGATTTTTAATGCATGGAAAAAAGACAATAATTGCAAATACTTTTGGAATTACAACCCAAATTGTTTGAGGGAGAGGACAGTGCATTGCATCAATTGCCACCCACAAATTCAACTATACACATCAAGGAAAAATTCTCAAATTTTAATATATATTTGCATATACAAATTGTATTTAAATACTGAAGCCCCAAGAGGATGACTTGTAAGTATGAACATTGAATAATAATGTTATATATTGAAAATGAGTTTTAATTTAATTCAAGGTTGCATAAGAGAATTTAAATATTTTTATCAAAATGAATCATGTATTGACAAATTTTTTTGTAGATTTATACATTGAAAAATTAATACATAATTTTTATCCAATTTAATGGAACAAATTTTATTAAAATTTCATTATTGAATGACATTTTTTTAAAAGTATAAATTTAAATATTTGGAACAAAGAATATTATTATCAGATTTTGAAGGATTGAAACATTTTAATAATAACTACATGATAACTTTCTCTAATCATGATCCAATAGTTTAACCCTTATTGTTAAAATGTTTAAGTACCCTACTCTTCAAGCTTCATAAGCAAAATTGGCATTTACATGTGGTTTGGGGTCAACTATAATTTTTAGTCCACCCAACAACATATGTTGAACTTGGTAGGAATATCACATGCAAGGAATATTGTGCACACTAAACAATGAATCAAATGTAAGAGCATCAAGCCATTGAATGGCCTAGTAGTGATTATTATTGGGCTGGGTTCAATAGACTTTTTTGCCTTGGAAGTAGGATTTTAAACTTGGGGATGATCACAGGTTTGAGGCCATTCCATTGGTAGAACCCACAATTTGTAGCCTTTGGTTCATAGAACTACAATTTTGTACACAATCCTTTCACCAAAGCTGAGAAAATACATTGTAATTCATTCATCATATTCCTATGGTGGATGGTTCTAATCTTTGACAAATATGTGTTTTCATGTGCTTCCAATGATTCTATTGATCCATTCCTCCAAGCTCTCAATGAAGACACAAACTTGACCCATTTGAAAGTTAGACCAATTACACATTCAATTCAAGTTGATACATTAAAAGCCCATGATGAAAAGTCATTGCTATTATGCCTCCCTAATTCAATCCTATAAAGATGACACAAGACTACCAACCTCAATAGATTGAACTATATTGAAAACTAGACGTAATGAATAGGAAGACTATGCCATATTCAAGCAAACATGACATTTAGAAACATGGCATCGCACTGCTATAAAACTTTGCCTGCTTTTGTCACCAACATTTATCGAGGAATTGCTCTCTTGCTATCACTCTCATTAATGAAATGGTAATGACCAAGATAGAATCAATAAAAAATTCTTTGAGTTTGAGATGGAACAAGGTACTTTAAAAACAATAGTAATTGTTCCTTTGTTGTTGGGGTAGGGGGAGTCTCCTGTACCACTACAATCACAATACATTACAAACACATTAGCTAGAAAACCAATGTACAACAAAAAATGAGAAATGTACTTGCTGAGCAGTCACTAGGGTAATAAAGGTGGCATGCAACAAGTTGTGCCCTTGAGATCACCCTAAAAGTACAAGGAGGAATCCAAGGCATTGCTTTGGATGCACAAACCTATGTAGAGTAAAGATGTGCCAATATGTGTTTGCACAATAATGTGCATTTGATTTTAGTGATTTGCTTTAGGATTGTCTACTACTTTTTACAATGAAAATTAAACATTGTAATGGACTCATCACTTATTTAAAGACTTGATTACGTTAAGGACTAAAACTACAAGAGAAGCATCTTGCCTGAAGCCCAAAAACACAAACCCCACACACAAATGTAGTAACCTCGAATCTAAACATGTCTGCACAGAAAGGTTTAATGATCACTCTTGGGAGTAACCTCTATTCTTTGTTGTGGCCCCCAACATGTAGGAAAGACATACACCTAAAAATATATGTATTGAAAATGCCAAGAAAACAACATCTAGCCAGGTGAAAATCCTTTAAGATATACCACACATAATGAAAAGAGGATAGTCCTTATTGTAATCTTTTTTTATTTTATATTTTGATCCTCATAAAAAATAATGAATCAAAAGTTGTCAAAAATTTCAAAAAGACTATATTTTAAACCATTACAATTCTAGATTTCATTATAATCATTCATAAATATGTCTTTACATGATGAAAGGTGACATTGTGATAAGATTTTGGTACACCTTAAAAAATTTGGACCCAACCATGGACATAAAGTTGCAAGCATCACCAACACCATAAGCCATGCTTTAGAGCATTCACAAAATATGTTCCACATAGATAGATCCCACAATCCATTACACCAACCATGGATAGAAAACATTACTAGTGACAATCAATCTTTCATAATGCACAAAAGGAATAGGGAGTAAGCCAAATCTCAAAACAAGAAAAGTGTAACCAACATGACCAATGACCTAATCCACCTTCTAGACTACCAACACAGCAAGAATGAAAAACCTTACTGATCTAGGGCAAGAAAGAGAGCAAGATCTGGTACCAAGTTTTTGAGGAGGGGGTCCCCCTCTTGATAGGTCTGAAGCTTGTAATAAACTTGCTCCTGGCTTAGAGCCTTGGTCTTATGAGGCTCCTTGAGGCAGTTCCTCACCATGGTTGCATAGGTGTTAACATACAAGATGTATGTCATTCCCACATTTCTCCAATATGGAGTCGCAATGTCAAACAAAATGATCCAAAACCTACACACTGAAACACCCAATCAAAGTTTATTCAACAATAGAAGATTTTATAAGCAAGAAACAAAAAAAAGCGAATATTTACCCACTTGCGGAAATCACAACCATTTGAATTTGTATAGAACTCCTTATTGCTTGTTAGATTTGTTGTCAATCTGGTTACCACTTCTTTGCAAAAAGAGAAAAGAAATATGTTCAATTTAGGATTTAGGGTTTCGGTGTGACCCACTCCAAGCATCCCAAGCATGTGAGCACATTCGAGCACAATTGAGCACATGAGAACCCATGAGAGCATCCATATGCTCTCTCTCTCGGTAGCATATACTGATCTAGATTATGTTCTAAACAATACACTAGGAAGTTAGAATATTCAGAGACATACTCTGCATCTTTATAGATCTGAATCACCTGCAAGAATTTTCAACATTAAGAGCATGAAAGAAAAAAACACATTTAAGGTCTATGAGAAGAAGTTACACTTTTGTTGGGGAATCATTATTATGTTCCTCTTGTGTTAGAAAACAGCAAGCACCAAATTTCAACTCATTCCAATACACACAATGTTGCTTAGGTCTATGCTAAGCACATTGTGTTAGGAAATCAACAAATCTAGGAACAACAGCCACAAAAATAGAACAACAGTTGTCTATGTGGCTGTTGTTCTGTTAGAGTGTGAATGTGAAGTAATGCCCTGAATAGGAGCTACATCACAGTTCAACTGTGGCTTGAACTCTCTTATTCTAATGAATCAATGCAGATGTAAACCTTAAAGTCCCACCACATCTGAAAAACCTAACTCTCAGCTTTTGTGTAAGGAACATAGATCATCACATTTTCCAAAATCTGGTTCAAAAAGCTTAACTCGTCATCATCACCATGTATAAAGGCAAAGAATGGTGACATCACTAAAGAATGATGCATAGAAGAGGGAGGCATGAAATGTAGAGGTTGTAGAAGACAGTGTCAATGACTTCCACAATTGTGATCTAACTAATGGTTTGACACTAAAGCTTGCTAGAAAATTCCAAACAAGATCTGAATAATGAAGGGGCCTCAACAGTATGATTGTTCTCATTGAAGAGTCTCAAGGTATATGTAACACCATCACATGCCACCCCAACTACTTAAAATTGTCTCCTGTGAACCATGAACCTCAAGACTACAGCAAATTGATTGGAAGAAAAACCAGAAAACCAGAAACAATAGAAACTCTAGGATCACCGAGTGTGGTTCAAAGAGATTATGAAAAATGCCTCAGTGGTAGTGACAAAACTGGATGATCAACACATGGCTCTCACCATCTAATGAACTAATGATCTCGTCATTGGCACTTACTCTCTCAATTATCTCAGGACACATGCAATGTGCATTTCACAAAGCAGACAAAGGCCTCAGAAGAAACCAGGTTTGGCAACATCACAAACGAGTCAGCCATTGTCAGGTGTTTCAAACATCAATGGCCAACAGTTCTCTGAAAAACTAGATGAACAACACCCAAGATTTGTGTCCAGAAAAGCAATCTCAAAATGGCACAAAATTATATACCATAAAAAATGTCCAATGAACATTCAATGGTGCTTTGCAAACAGAAGCAGAGCACGCAACCGAAAATTTGCGCCTCACTGAAATGGGTGAAATTGATTTTAGCACCTAGAAATGGCATCTCTACAATAGCCATCCGAGGACAGCTGTAGCAAGCAAACCAAAGGTGCTGGTACATAGACAACATTCATACTCTGAGCTTGTCCTAAAGCCGCACTCCAGTCTAAAACATAGGAAAATCAGAAAAACATGTCGTTGGTGAAGTAGAGGATCTCTGGGTCTCAAACCTAGAAGATCGCACCCAGATTCAACTCACAGACAACCACAGCTTACAGCTAGAAATCTGAAAACCTGCTAAAATCCCAAAGACTACTGAAAAAAAATCAAAACTACTACCAGATACAAAGAACTCAAATGCATCACCGCAGCACGAAAACCTCAGATCCTTGCTGCGAGTCACCAAGAACTCAAAAGGCACTTTACATTTGAGACATGTAGGGCAACTTTTTGAGGAGGAAAACCTATTGTAGATGGACTGACTATATTGGTGACATCTACTCACACTTCCCACTTCCAAGGTGGACATGCCCACCAGCCACCACTTAGCTTGAAACTCAACAGAAAACCAACAACACAGGGGAAGGGAATGAATGTTCACAAGATAATTTTTTTAACCACAAAAGGGAGCAGAGTAAAACTACACACATGGTCACTTGAGCCTTCCTACTGTGACCATCTAAATCTCTCTTGCAAGTCAAGTCTCTGGGGTTTTCACACATACATTGGAAGACTGCAGAATCCAGTAAACCCTCATTGTAGCTAGGTTACCCTCTTAAGAGCAACATGTAGAATAAACTCAGAGACCAAAGTTGCAAGATAGTAAGTCCATCCACCAGGCTCCATCTCCATCTCTCAGTCCAGCTCTATGTGGCTCGATGCTCAAGAAGATACTTCAAACAAAACAGAGAGGAAAAAATATTCACAGAAGAAGCAACAACAACAAAGACAACATACATATATACATACCTTCTTGAACCTCTTCTCCTACAGCGCACTCCCCAAAGACTTGAGAGAATTTCCACTCAAGAACCGGCTGTGGCTGCCATCCTCCTCCTCATCCTCCTACTCTGACTTGCTAACTCCTGGAGGGGCCCCCTATGCCATATGGTTGGAAGGCACTTCCTCTTATTTCCCATCCTTTTACACCAAATAAGGCTCTTGAGATTTGCACCATGCAAATTACAAAACTTGATGCATAGCTCAACAAAAGACTTGTATAAAGACATAGCGAATTTTTTTAAGCTATAGAGCATGGCGCACTATGTGGTGCAATAGGGCCAACATCACAAGGCTAGCACCTTAAGTCACAATAGGGCCAACATTACAAGAATGGCACCAATTGTGCAAGGCTTTGCATCTCTGGGGCTCTAAGATTTGTAAGGTGCTTCCCATCTCTTATATGCTTGTCAAAACTTGATCCAAATTTCTATACCATCTAAGTCCATGAGACAAACACATTTACCCTGAAATTCAGGTTCCCAGTACTCAACCACTGCCTCATTCTGGGGCCATACACATAAAGGATTTTGAGGGAAGATTCTGCCACCTTTCAGGCATCTTAAATTCCAGAATTGGGCCCTCAAACAAAATGAATTGCAAGGGATGTGCCATTTTCTGAAAGAACTAACATGCTATTTATAACAGAATCTGCCCTAAAAAGGTCTTACACCAGGGAAGGTGCCCCCTAGGGCACCTTCATGGCTCAGCCTACTGGCCTTGCCGTAAGGGCTTAGTAGGGCGCAGACCACACCTTATGGGCTACATCCATTCTGCAAAAACCTGCATTGATACAAAATAGAAAAGCTAAGGTCCATCCAAAGAATCTACTGAAAGTTGCAAGTGAAGTTACCATACCTTGAAGAAACAACGAGCCTTTGATATACCTCAGCTGTTTGCAAATTTCAGGTAAGTCTGGTCACAGAAGAGGATTCCCATGCCAACATCGTTGGATAAGAGCAGACAAGCGAATAGGGCAAACTTGTGGCAGCTCAGGTCTTCTGTTGTGGTGTCTCACAGTGTTCTTGAACTCTTTGGTATCATCATACAACAATGAATGATCAAAGGGACAGCTTCGGCCAGTCAGCAGCTGGGAGCAGATAATTCCAAAGCTGTATACATCTGTTTTCATCGGTTGGGATCTCTCAGGTGGCTCTTCATTCAGTTGCAGCTCATGCACTTCAGGTGCCCTATACATTAAGGTACTAATGTTTTGTGTCTGGTTTGCATATGCAGTACTCTGCATCTTGACTTTTGATGTCCCAAAATCACAGATTTTGCCAATCCAAAAGGCCTGATTGTTTGTTGCAGGTGGTGGATCAGCACCCAAGGTCAAATTACTGCTTTTGGAGGACTCAGCTGCATAAGTTTCTGCAACAAGGCTCTTCATGAGAATGTTGTCAGGCTTGAGATCACGATCTGCAAGGCCCAAGCTGTGAAGGTATTTAATACCTTCTGCAACTTGAAGCATGACATCCACAGCTCCAATAAGCTGAGGATGGCGCCAGTCCTCTTGCAACATTAAGGAAAGGGGCTTATCCATACACTCTGTAACATATTGGCAGTGATATTCCCCATTGTGTTGTTCTTCAGCACAACAAATAAGGTGCATGACATTAGGGTGATGCAGACCTGCAAGATTTGCAATCTCATGCTCTCAAACCTCTGCTGTAACACAATTGGCGATCTTCATTGCATATGTCTCTCCACGCCAAACTGTTTTATATACGGTCCATAGGTACCTCTACCCAGCTGATTTCCTTGATGTAGATCACACTTATTTACCAACAAAACAAGAGGCTGTTCACTCAACTTCCTTCTACCACCATTATACAACCCTCTGTAGTACCTGATTCTTTCAGGCTGGGTTTGGAAGTCAAGCTTATTCAGCAGTTGTGTGGCAAGACTGTCTGCTTTCAGTTCCTTCAGTTCGTTCAGAAGTCCCTTGAGATTTTCCTGATCATCCTGGAAAGCTGTAAACAGAGCATGGTGGTCACTTACACTCAGCTTCCCATCACAATTTGCAGGTTTAAACACCCTGTTATCCTCTCCCAGTTGCTCGAGGAGGATCCTACACAGTATTGATCTGCACCATTGTAGGTCATAGACAACTATAAAAGTTTCCCTCAGGTCTCCAACTTGCCTAATAGCTGATTCCAGCCATTTGTCATTGCAGCAGCATTCTTTCACAATTCTCTCGTGAGCCGACATTAGCACCCAGACAGTTTCCTGCTCTGCTGGATGCAAATCTCCAGACTTAGTTTCCTCTAGCTGGACTCTATTCAGTATTTCCTTAATCTCTCATATTTTCTGAATTACAAGCATACAGTGTTGCTTGTTGATTTGTAAAGAACTCTTGTTCTCCTCTGAAAATGTAATTATTTCTGAGCAGAGATCTAGTGCAGAGACATAAGCAGCTGGAAGTGTAGCTGCCATTGACGGTTTTTTGACCTAATCCTCTTCTGACCAAAATTCTAAACTCTAAACGTGAAAACTATTGTCCATCATCAGGGTGAACCCCTTGCAGGGAGGGAGGCAACAACCCCATCAATCATTACCGAAATTCGAGAAGTACAATGGCGGGAGGAAACGCCACCTGATGGTGGTGTTGTCATTCCCAAAGATATTCAAATGCAACCGTTCAGATTTAAAAGCTAACTCAATCCTATCTTGGATGTCTAGGTCTTTGTCGGGCCTGGGGGCTCTGATGGCCTTCCAGGTGGCCATGCCGACTTCGACAATGGCCACCCAGGCTTGTTGGAGCACTTTGTTGAGGGAGTAGCTGTTGTCGAAGTGCTTACTATACCTCTTGGACCAAAGGTAGTACAGAATGAAGGTTCGAAGGATGTTGAGAGGCTGCCTGAGGTAGGTGAAGCCGCCAATGTGGTAGGCATGGGGTCCAGGAAGGTCGTCTTCGCGTTCGGTGGAGGCCTCGCCAAGCGAAGCAAAGCGAAGGGCCAGTTGATGGTGATGCCCTCGAGAGCTTTCCATTCCTCCCAAACTCTTCTGAACGCGCCCCAGGTGCGTTGCGCGGGAGGGCAGTCCAGGAGGCAGTGCTAAGGGGACTCAGGAGTCCCAGCATCGCAGGTGTTGCAGGTGGGAGAAATCCCCATCACTTGCAGCCAGGTTCCAATCGGGAGACCTTGATTGAGGGTTAACCAAATCAGGGTGCCCACCTTCCTTGGGTGGGCGTTGTGCCAGATCCTAGCAACCACCTGAGGAGTAGTGGAGTTCCTAAGACTGAGATTGTTGATGAACGTGATGATTCCAAGGGAGTGTGATGGCCCCTTTGCATTCTTGTACCCTTTTTTAGCGGTGTACCCAAAGAAAGGCGCGTCACCTAGGGGGTGCGTTTCTTTCCAGTGCCACTCCCTTGGATCCCAGGGGAGATTTTCGATGAAGCCGGATTCAAAAATCCAGTAGGTTGTGTTTTTCTGGCTGGCGGAAGGAGGATCTCTGGCAATTTTGAAGGTAGTTCTGTGTCTTTCTTGAGAAAGAACTCTGACCGAGGTGTGGTTGTCGAGGAGGGAGTGTTTTTGGTGGCTCGTGGCCTGGAACTGTCCGTTAGCAAAAACTCTTTTGAATTCTAATACCAAGACTTTGTCTGGGAGGGATTCCAACACGTAGTAGACCCATTCCAGCAGGGCACCCGAACGAGGGGCAATGCTGCTGATCTAGTCACCTGGTTGAGCGTGGGAGCTGAAGGAGTCGGGCCGCTTGGGGATGCTCTCAAGGATGATGTCTCTGGAGGCTCTGTTGGAGGCATGGAAATGCATTCTCAGGTCGGAGAGGTTCTTCCAGTCTTGAGCCTTTTGGTTCCAGAGGTCTCTGACTTTGGTGTGTCTAGAACGCACAAAGGCACATCCTTCGCTTTGGCCGCTCACTCCAAGCGGCAGCCCTCTTGTGTTGGTGAAAGATGGATTTCCAAAGAGAGGTTGTCTAAGCATTTCCACCTTGCTTGTTGGATCTTCCTTGGTCAGGCTTGGTCGTACGTTGATCCATGCCCCCAGGATGTTCTTCCACATGGAGCAGGGCGTCCTTTTTAGCTTGGGCGCGGCGAAAATCCGATTGATGTCTGGTGTGTCGGGTCCTTTTCCGTGGACTGGGAGTTTAGTTTGATCGGCATGATGTCTGATTGGTTCCTTCCAAGGTTCCCCGTCGAGCACCAGGCCCCTGACCAGCAACTTAGCGAGGAGTGCCTCCGATTGAGTTTTGGGGTTGATTATGCCTAGTCCGCCTTTGGCAATGGGCAAGGTGAAGGTGTCCCATTTCACCTTAGCCTGGGCGGGCGTGGCTTTACCACCCTGTATAAAATTTTTGACCACCCCATGTACTTAGCTACACATTCTAGGATTTGGGTTCTAGCATGCAGCCAGGTACCACATTAAAGTTAGAAGTACCTGGTTGGCCACTAAAATCCTCCCCGTGAGCGAGAGATTGCTGTGGCTCCAACTGATCAATTTTCCTTTTAGCGCAGCCATCATTTTGTCAAAATTGGCTTCTGTTGGGAGGCAGAAGCCTACTTGAACCCCTAGGTATTTAACGCCCTCGCCCTCGGGGATCCATATGAGACCGACTTCCTATCCCCAACTCCATGCTCTCTCTCTCCTACTCGCCATGATGGCGGCAGATTTATTCCAGTTGATCTTGGCGCCCGATGCCTTGTAAAAAGTTTCCAGCACTCCATGGGTCTTGTCCAAGTTTGCGTGTTCACATTTGAGATACAGAACTATATCGTCGACAAACGTTTGGTCCCTGATTCTGCCCCCTCTTGGCAAAGTTAGACCTTTGATGACGTACTTGGGGTCTTCTAACATGTGCCCCAGAACGTCAATAGCTATGATGAAGAGGTAGGGTGCTAGGGGGCACCCCTGGCGGACTGATCGGGCAAGCTGAAAGACTGGCCCCGCCTTTCCATTAATTCTGATTGCTGAGGAGGCTTCGTGGTACAGGGTGCGGACCCATCGCACCTAGGTGCTGCTGAAACCGAGTTTGGTCAAGGCGGTGAATAGAAAATCCCATTCTATTCTGTTGAAGGCCTTTTCAAAGTCCAACAGGAGCAGTACCAGATCCTGGTTGCTCTCCACGGCCCAGTCCAGGGAGTCTTGAGCGATAAAGGCATTGTCGAATATGCTCCTGCCTTCTACAAATCCAGTTTGATTCGATCTAATAATGCCTGGGAGGAAGGCTTGCAGCCTCCCAGCGAGGGCTTTAGCTAAGATTTTGTAAAC
>Ga0116229_10005417_pt1 | contig 20832 bp, 18 predicted proteins | sample S1TSphgellanicum_3_FD_87313 | JGI IMG/M metagenome (GOLD analysis project Ga0116229, IMG submission 87313) | Host-associated microbial communities from peat moss isolated from Minnesota, USA - S1T2_Fc - Sphagnum magellanicum MG | ecosystem: Host-associated > Plants > Peat moss > Unclassified...
CTGGCCGCACTGGTCGTTGCCATTTGTTACTGGCTCAACATCAGCCTGGTGCCGGAATCGCTGGCGGCCTTCCGCGGCTATCAATATGAAATCCGCAACCAGATCGCCGCCTTCCTGCTGGAACCCGGGGTGTTCACGCCGGTCAGCGGCAACCTCACCGTCTACGTGCAATCGCGCGACCAGCAGGGCGGCCTGCAAGGCATATTAATCGAGGATAACCGCCAAAACGGCCAGTCCGCGACAATTCTCGCCCGCTCCGGCCAGTTGGAGATCGCCCCGCAAGGGCCCGTGGTCATCTTGTATGACGGCTCGCGCGAGCAGGTGGATCCGCGAACCGCCCGCCTGGATGTGCTCACCTTCCACCGCAACATCGTCAACCTCGCCGAAACCGCGAAGACCGCGGCCGCGGACAACACGGATTCAGCCTCCGAACCACTCTCCGCCTTGCTGGACCCGGACAATTCGGTCACCGGGGCTGAACGGGCAAAATGGCTGGTGGAGGGGCAGCGCCGGCTATCGGCGCCACTCACGGCGATGAGCTTCACTTTGATCGGACTGCTGGCCGTGCTGGGCGGAAAATTCCGCCGCCATGGCGGGCTGCTGCGCCCGCTCGGCGCGGTCACGGTGGTAACGGTGCTGGTCGCGGCCGGGCTAGGCGTGAATAATTTCGCCGCGCGCGGCCAGGGCCTGCTGCCCCTCATCTGGGTCGCCACCTTGTCGCCTGGCATCATCGCCGGCGTGCTGCTATTCACGCCAAGGCGCTACGCGCCGAGCCGGCTGTCAGCAAACAGGGCAATCGGGTGAACGGCGCAAAGACAATAATGGGCTTGGGCATGTTGGCTGAACTAGGCAAGGCCAAGGGGCTCTGGCCCCATCTCGGGGCTTGCGATGCCTTCGGCATTGGTCCCCTCGATCCCCGCCAAAGGCTGAGCCTTTGGAATCCATTCATAAGGTTTTTGAGGGCGGAGGGGCGGAAGGTTCCGACGGTACGAAGCACCGTTGGAAACGCCCCGGAGGGTGTGCCCTTAGCGGGGGTCCAGGGGGCAGAGCCCCCTGGACTTACTTGCTTCTGGCAAAACGCCAGACCCATCATTGCCCTGGCGACTCGTTCACCTGATTGCCCCATGGCGCCAAGGCGGGCGCGTTGGCTGTGATTCCCGCGACGCTTTCGGTTTATTTTGGCCGGCAATTCGCCGCCGCCGTGTTCATCATGCTGGCCAGCCTCACGGCGCTGGTGTCGCTGTTCGACTTTCTTGAATTGCTGCGGGAATCCGCCAGCGTGCCCACGACTGGTTTTGGCATCATCGTCGAGATGGCGGTGCTCCGGCTCCCCTGGGTGGTCATGCAGATTCTCCCCTTCGCCGTGTTGCTCGGCGGCATTTTCGCGTTCTGGCGGCTAACCCGGTCTTCCGAGCTTGTCGTGGCCCGCGCGGCCGGCATTTCCGTCTGGCAGTTTCTTGCCGTGCCCGTGCTGTTCGCCGCCTGCCTGGGCGCGTTCGGCACCAGCGCGATCAGCCCGGTCTCCGCCATCATGTTCGGCCGGGCGGAGACGCTGTCCAATGTTTATTTGCGCCCTGGCGGCGGCCCGCTTTCACTCAATGGCGGCGATCTTTGGGTGCGCCAGGCCGACCGGGGCCTGAATCCAGACGGCATCGCCGTGCTCCATGCCGCCCATGTGCGCCTGCGCGGCCAGGTCCTCCGCGCCGATACGATCAGCATTCTCAGGCTTAGCAGCCGCACCGCCCTGCTGCAGCGGTTGGAGGCGCAATATGCAACTCTGGTAAACGGCGCCTGGGACTTGCAGAATGTTTACGTTCTGGTGCCGGGGGCCGAGCCCATGCACCAGGCCGAAATGTTTTTCCCCACGGACCTCACCGTGCACCGCGTGCAAGAGAGTTTCGCGTCGCCGGATGCGCTCTCCTTCTGGGCGCTACCGGGTTTCATAGAATTGCTGAAACGGTCCGGTTTTTCCGCCACCCAGCACGAGCTGGCCTTCCAGGCGCTGCTTGCCTTGCCCTTGCTCTGCGCCACCATGACACTGGTCGCGGCCGGCTTCTCCATGCGCCCGGCCCGCAAGGGCGGGGCGGGGCGCATGCTGGTGAGCGGGGTGGGTTGCGGTTTTGCGTTGTTCATGGTTTCCGAGGTGGCGGACCAGTTCGGAACTTCCGGGGCTTTGCCGGTTGTATTGGCGGCCTGGGCCCCGGCGGTTGCTGGCATGCTATTGGCGCTTGCGTTGTTGCTGCATCTGGAAGATGGCTGAACTTGATGAAACGCCGAAAAAAATCCGGTTTGAAACTGTTGGCGGCACTTCGGGAATCAGCCGGCAAGCCGGTGCGCGCCAAACGGCGCCGCTTTCGCGCGGGTTTGGGTCTGGTTGCGGTGCCCCTGGGCGTCGCCGGCGCCAGCGCCGCGCTTGGCGTTGCGCATGCGCAGCTCGGCAGCCTGCTAAGCGCGCCGGGTACGGCGCCCACGCCCTCATCCAAAATGCCGGTGACGTTTCTGGCCGACCAGGTCAGCTATGATCGGACCGGCAATATCGCCACGGCGGAAGGCCATGTCCGCGCCTGGCAGAACGGCGAAACCCTTTATGCGGACAAGGTGGTCATCAACCGCGCCACAAATGTCGCAACCGCGACCGGCAACGTGATTCTGCTCCAGCCGGGCGGCGACACTGTGTTCGCGCAGTCCGCCGTGCTCTCCCACGGCATGAAGGATGCGGTGATGGAGGGGGTGGCCGCCCGCCTCGCGCAAAACGGCCGCATGATCGCCAATGGCGCCAGGCGCTATAACGGCGAAATCGACGAGCTTTCAAAGGTTGTCTATTCCGCCTGCAACCTTTGCAAATCAGACCCAACCCACGCGCCGCTCTGGCAAATCCACGCCACCTCCGCCACGCGCGATTTGCAGCACAGAATGATCGAATACCGCAACGCCGTCATGGAAATGGACGGTATACCGGTCTTCTATATCCCCTATATGACGCAGCCGGACCCTTCCGTGCGCCGCCAGACTGGTTTGCTGATCCCCTCGATCGGGCAAAGCTCCCGCGTCGGCTCGTTCGTCAGCATCCCGTATTACATCGTGATTGACCAGGAATCGGACATCACACTGTCCCCGGTCATCGCCACCAAGGCCGGCCCGATTCTGGATGCGCAATATCGCCGCGTCTTCAATAACGGTATTTTGCACATCAACGTTTCGGGCGGCAATGATCGCGGCCTCGTGGGCAGCAATCAGCGCGGCGAATTTGGCGACGCCGTTTTCTCCGATGGCACGTTCGATATCAACGACACCTGGCGCGCCGGCTTTACCTATAATCGCGCATCAAGCGCGCTCTACCTGGATGATTTCAACATCCTGCCGAACGCTTCCGAGCTGACCAGCAATGTTTATGTGGAAGGTTTTGGGCCCGGCGCCTATACGCGGCTGGAAGCCGATACCTATCAGGGCTTGGTCTCCAGCATCACGCAGAGCGCGCTGCCGATCATCGCCCCCTATGGCCAGTATGATTTCAATTCCGATCCAGATGCGCTGGGCGGCCGGTTCGATATCGACACGGAATTCTTCAACGTGTTGCGCAATGTCGGCACAAATTCCCGCCGCGCCTCGGTTGTTGGCACGTATAGCGTCCCGTTCAGCGGCCCGCTGGGGCAACTCTGGCTGGCACGGGTGCGGCTGGTCGCGGCCAGCTATAACGCGACGGCGCTTGATGAGCAGCCAAATTATGCGGCCTTGAACAGCGCGGACACGGCCCGCGTGGAACCCTATGGCGCGCTCTTCATGCGCTGGCCTTTTGTCCGCTCGGCCGGCGCCTATGGCAGCCAGATTGTTGAGCCGGAGGTGCAATTTGTCGCATCGCCAGAGGTGGGCATCAGGCAGAATCCAAAAATCCCCAATGAGGACAGCCTGGACCTCGAATATTCCGACGCGAATCTGTTTGACCTCAACCGCTACCCCGGCATTGACCGGCTGGAGGGCGGGGACCGCGTCGATTACGCGATGCATGGCGCCTGGTACCTGCCCGGCGGCGCCTTGCTGGATGGCATCGCCGGCCAGTCCTACCGGCTCCACAAAGACCTTGATTATCTGCCGCTCTCCGGCCTGAACGATAATATTTCCGACATTGTGGCGCGCGCGACCGTCCAGCCAGTGCCCTATTTCAACCTCGCCTACCGCACCCGTCTCAGCCACAAGGATCTGGGTGCCAGGATGATCGACGCGACGGCGACGGCCGGCAACAGCCTGTTGAACATCACCGCCGGCTATCTCTACACCAACACCAACCCGTATGTGCTGTACAACCAGCCGGGGATCCCGGCGGCCTATTACGTCGCGCGGCATGAAGCCACCGCCAGTGCGGCCAGCAATTTCGGCCCGTGGACACTCGCCGCCGGCACCGCGCGCAACCTCGCCACCGGCACTTTTGATTCCGCCAGTTTCTCGTTTGGTTGGCAGAATGAATGCATGGCGGTGACGATGAGTTACTATCAGCGTTTCACCTCCTTCAACCTCGATGATGGCAGCACGACCGTGCTGCTGCAGATCACTTTCAAAACACTCGGCAATGTTGGATTTAGCGCCCTATGAAGCAGATTTTACTCGGCACGGTTTTCGGCATCGCGGCCGCCCTCGGCGGCGCGCGCATGGCACTGGCACAGGATGCCAGCATCGCCGCGGTGGTGAACGGCCAGGTCATCACCAATGACGACGTGGCCAACCGCGCCCGCCTGCTCGCTCTATCCACCGGCATGCACGCCACGCCGGATATCGTGGCGCGGCTAAAACCACAGATCACTCAGGAACTGATCGACCAAACCCTGCAATTGCAGGAAATTGACAAGCGCAACGTGGTGGTGCCCGAAAGCGATATCGAAACCGCGATCGGCCATATCGAGCAGGGCAACAACCTGCCGGCCGGCGGCTTGCGCGCCCGGATGCAGGCTTCCGGCATTTCCTTCGCCACGCTGGTTTCGCAAATCCGCACCGAAATCGGCTGGCAATCCGTTCTCCATCAGGTGCTCGGGCCAGAATTGCAGCCCACGCCGGGCGACATCCGCGCCGAGAAGACAGCGCTGAAAGACGAAATCGGCACCACGCAATACCATCTGGCCGAGATCTTTATTCCGGTGACAGACCCGGCGGATGAGGCTACGGCGCGTAATTTCGCGGCGGCGGTCATCCAGCAATTACGGGCCGGCGCCCCTTTCCCGGTGGTGGCCGCGCAGTTCAGCCAGGCGCAGACCGCGCTGCAGGGCGGGGATCTTGGCTTCGTGCCGCTCTCCCAGCTTGACCCTTCGGTCGCCGCCGTGGTGGTCACCATGCCCACGGGTGCTGTCAGCAACCCGGTCCGCGTGCCGGGCGGGTATGAAATTGTGCAGATGCAGGGCACCCACCAGGTCGGCACGTCCGTGTCCACCATCCTGTCGATCCGCCAGGCTTTCGCACCGTATCCCACGCCGATCAGCGATGGTCAGGTAGGCCCGGCCCAGGCGGCGGTGATCGACAAACTGGTGCAGGCGGCGCATGGCGTGCATTCCTGCGCGGATATGGAGGCGCTGAACGCGCAGCTTGGCAAGACCCGCCCGGCGGACCCTGGCCCGGTGGACTTGGCCTCGGTAACGCCCCCGGGGTTTCAGGCCATCCTGGCGAATCTGAAACCCGGCCAGGTCAGCCAGCCGCTGGTGGCGCAGGACGGTGTTTCGGTGGTCACTGTGTGCTCGAAACAAACCAACGCCGTCGGCCTGCCATCCGATGAGCAGATCACCCAGGTCATCATCGAACGCCGTGTCGAACTTGAGTCCCAGCAACTTTTGGACGATTTACGGCACCGGTCGATTATTACGACGGATTGATCCTCTTGCGCGTTGGTGACATGAGTCAGCTTTTGACCGTTGGCATAAGAAGCTTTTGTGGCAATCGTGAATCCTGGCGTATTTCGCGGCAGGTTTGCTTGACGAAAACGGCGCCTTCCTGCGAAAATTGAATTCCAAACGCCCGTTACATTGCCGTGACCACCCCAAAATCGCCGCCGGAAAATCTGGCAACGGGAGCACAAACTAACCCCGCAACCCGGCCCGACCCATGACCAATAGCGCTGCCCGGCCCACCCCGATTCCCAACGGCGCCGCGAGCTTCGCAGTCGATTGCGCAACCGCGATCGGCGGGTTGCGGCTCTGGGACAAAGTGGTCCCTCTCGATATCAAGACCAGCGAAATCGAAGCCTGTTTTCTTGCCGATCCGGCCCTGCCAGGCGTGATCGTCAATGCCGGGGACAAGCCGATCGGCTTGCTGTCCCGCCGCAGCCTGCTGGCGGCGATCAGCCAGCCCTTCGGCCGCGAGGTCTTCATCAAGCGGCCGGTCCGCGAAATGATCAAGAGCATCGATACGGCGCCGCTGGCATTGCCCGCCAGCACGCCCATTGCAACGGCCCTGAAACAGGCAATGTCGCGGCTTGATGCGAGCCGCTTCGAGCCGCTGCTGGTACATGATGGAAATTTCGTCGGCCTGCTGGACGTGCCGGAGCTGCTAACGGCGCAGGCAACCCTGCTGGAAGCGACGCTGAAATCGAAGGACGCTCTGATCAGCGAGATCGAACGGACATCCGGCGAATTGCGGGTCACGCTGGAGGCGCAGGCCAGGCTGACCGCTTTGCTCTCGGCGGCGCGCGAGGTGGCGCAGCACGAGGCAACGCATGACGCCCTGACCGGCCTGCCAAACCGCAAACTCTTCCTGCAAATTCTGGACTCGACGATTGCCGGCCAATTTGCCGGCGAATTGCAGCATTGCGCCGTGCTGTTCATCGATCTCGACCGGTTCAAGCTGGTCAATGACAGCCTGGGACACGCGGCCGGCAATGATCTTCTTACGGAGGTCGCGGCCCGGCTTGGCCAGATCGTGCGGCGGCCCGCAACAATGATGGCGGGCACCGCCATCCCCCGCCCCGCCGATACGGTGGCCCGCCTGTCGGGCGACGAATTTGCCGTGCTCCTGGTCAATAATCAACAGCCAGGCGCTGAAACCGCCATCGCCCAGCGGCTGCTCGCCGATCTCGCGCGGCCGTTCAAGGTCCAGGGCGTCACCGTCCATATCAGCGCCAGCGTCGGCATCCTGGCCCCAATTTCCGATTACGACTCAACCGAAGCGATTCTCCGCGACGCCGACATCGCCATGTACCAGGCCAAGCGGCAGGGCAAAGCCCGCGCGGTGACCTTTGAACCGGCGATGCGCGAACAGGTGGAACAGCGGTTGCATATCGAAAACAGCCTGCGCGAGGCGATCTTGCGGGAGGATTTCATCCTGCACTACCAGCCCATCGTCGACCTTCACAGCGCGGAGATCTTTGGCGCCGAGGCGCTGGTGCGCTGGCAGCATCCAACAGCGCTGGTCTATCCAGAGCATTTCATCGGGCTTGCCGAGGAAACTGGGCTGAGCGTGCCGCTGGGCAACTGGGTGTTCCGCAAAGTATGCGAAGCGGCGCTGGCGGTGCATGACGGCCTGGCACCGCGGACTCTCCAGTTCAGCATCAATTTATCGCCGGTGCAGTTCAGCCAGGACGGGCTTTGCGATACTCTCAGCGAAATGCTATCTCTTTCCGGACTCGATCCGGGGCTTTTGACGCTCGAAATCTCCGAACGCTCCACCATGACTGACCCGGAGCGGACGCTGACGACCCTGAAAAAGCTCAAATCCATCGGCTTTAAGCTGGCGATGGATGAATTCGGGGCCGGCTTTTCGTCGCTCGGCTACCTGCACCGCTTCCCGATTGATATTTTGAAAATCGACCGGTCCTTCATCGCCGATCTCAGAACCTCAGAGGACGCCATCAAGATCTTGGGCGCGATCCACGCGCTGGCCAAAAGCCTGGATATCGAGGTGATTGCCGACGGCGTGGAGACGGCGTTTCAGCGCGACCGGCTGCTGAAACTAGGCTGCCGTTTCGCCCAGGGCTCTTACTTCGGGCAGGCCATGCCGCAAGTGGAGATGGCGGCCATGCTGCAAACCGCGGAAGGCGTTTGAGCAGGCAAGTCGCGCCGGCCATCCACGGCGCGTCCCCGCGCGGCCGATGATTTCCGCGCGCAAAACCCCATATCCCGTTCAAGCGCGGATTTTGGGAGGAATCGTCATGACCACCATTCACTACAAAGTCGTCCCACACGATGGCGGCTGGGCCTACAAGCTGGGCGACGTGTTTTCCGAGCCGTTCCGGACCCATGAAGCCGCCGTCAAGGCGGCGCACCGGGTCGCGCGGGAGCAGCACGTGCCGGGCGAGACGCGGTATATCGAATACCAAGACGCATCTGGGACCTGGCGCACCGAACTGGCGCAAGGCAGCGACCGGCCAGAGGCGGATGTTGAGGCGTAGAAGCCGCTTTAAGCCTGATTCAACTCAATTAAGCTCTTCCGGATCTTCCGGCTGCGGTTAATCTTATCCTCGATATAGGCCGTATCCCCCCAGCGCACCGCGCGCGCCATGGCCTGCGCGTCCTCGGAAAACCGCGCCAGCATCTCCAATAATGCGTCCTTGTTGTTCAAAAAAATATCCCGCCACATTTCCGGGTCGGAAGCGGCAATCCGCGTAAAATCCCGAAACCCGGAAGCGGCGAATTGCAGCACTTCCTGGCGCGTTTCATCGGCCAGGTCATCCGCCGTGCCGCAAATGGTAAACGCAATCAAATGCGGCAAATGGCTCACAATCGCCAGCACCCGGTCATGATGCGCCGCATCCATCCGCGCCGTCAGCGCCCCGGTGCGCCCCCACAGCGCCTCCATTTTCGCAACCGCCGCTTCATCCGTGCCGGCCGGCGGCGTGAGCAGGCACCAGCGGCCTTGAAACAGCGACGCAAACCCGGAATCCGGCCCGGAAAATTCTGTTCCCGCCACCGGATGCGCCGGTACAAAATGCACGCCCGCCGGCACAAATGGCCCAATATCCCGAATCACCGATTGCTTGGTCGACCCAACATCGGAAAGCACGGCCCCCGGCATCAGCGCTGGCGCAATCCGTTCCGCCAACGCCGCGTAAGTGCCCACCGGCGAGCAAAGAATCACGCAATCAGCGCCCTCAACCGCCTTGGCGGGGTCAATCTCGCACACATCCGCAAAGCCCAGCTCGGCCACCCGGTCCAGCGTTTTTTGGCTGCGCGTGCTGACCACGATGGTTTCGGCCATCCCGCCATATTCTTTAGCCGCGCGCGCGATGGAACCGCCGATTAGACCTGGGCCAATAATTGTCAGCCTGTTGAAAATCGCTTCAGCCATGCTGGAATTCTTCCAACGCGCCGCCAACAATATCGCATTCCTCATCGGTGCCGATGGTAATCCGCAGGCAAGAGGGCAGGCCGTAGGATTTTACGCCGCGTACGATAATGCCGCGCGCCCGGAGAAAAAAATCGGCCGCCGTCGCGCGCTCAGGGGTTTCGAAATCCACGAGCAAAAAATTCGCTTCCGCAGGGTGTACCACGATCCCGCAAGCGCCAAGCCGCGCCGCCAGCCTGTTGCGCGCGGCTGTATTATGGGCGCGGCTTTCGGCAATCCAGTTGGGGTCGGCGAGCGCGGCAATGGCGCCCGCCGCCACCATCGCGCTGACATTAAAAGGGGCGCGGGCACGGTTCAGCACATCCACCACGGCTTGCGGCGCATACGCCCAACCCAGCCTGGCGCCGCCAAGCCCGAAAATTTTGGAAAATGTCCGCGTCATCACCGTATTCTCGCCGGCTTCCACCAGCGACACCCCGGCATCGTAATCCGCGCCCTCCACATATTCCGCGTAAGCGGCATCAATCACCAGCAGCACGTCTTCCGGTAATTTTTGGCGCAACCGCGCCGTTTCCGCTTGCGGCAGCAGAGAGCCGGTTGGGTTGTTAGGGTTGGCGATAAACACCATCCGCGTCGCCGGGCTCACCTGCGCCAGAATGGCGTCCACATCCGTCGTCAAATGCCGCTCCGGCGCCTTGCGCACGGCGCAACCCGCCAGCTTGCCAGCGATTTCGTAAATCGAAAACCCGTGCGCGCTCATAATCAGCTCCGTCCCCGGCCCGCCATAGGACTGGATGAGGAGGGACAGAATATCATCCGACCCATTGCCACAGACAATGCGTTGCGGGTCCAGACCAAACGCCTTGCCAATCGCCTCGCGGAGCAAAACCATGCCGCCATCCGGGTAGCGATGCATCTCGGCCGCCACCTCCCGCATCGCCGCAATCGCCGCCGGCGGCGGCCCAAACGCCCCCTCATTCGACGATAGTTTGATAACCCGATTCACACCGGCAAGCTTGGATTCACCGCCGACATAGGAGGCTACAGAAAAAATGTCTGGCCTCGGCTTTGGCCCCAGATTCATGATAAAAAATCCAGCGGCAGCGCAAACCCCCCGATGATGGAAGGTGGCGCGTCCAGCCCCGTAATCTGGGACAGCCGCGGGTCGCCATCCTCCACCAAACCCTCAACCTCGATCAGCGCCAGGCTGCTTCTCTCGCCATCACGTTTCAGCCAAATTTGCCCCGGCGCAAAACCGGCGGTGGTGAGGAGCGAAATCATGCGGGTGCGGGAAATATCCGCGTTCAGTTCCAGCGCAATCAAGCCCCGGTCCTGCCCGCTCGCATCCGGCCGGATGGCGGCCACCACATAGGCATCCCCGGTCGGCCCGCCCTCGGGGCGTTTCGTCCAAAATGGCAATTTGGCAATCACGGAAAGCGGACCAGACCCCATCAGCGCGGTCCACCAATTGCCATCCGGCTCCTCGCTCGGCGGCGGCAACACGGCCACCTGCGCCGTGCCACGCTCCAAATCCGCCAGCGCCTGGGCCGGGTTGCGGTGGCGGTGCAGGGCGGTCAGCGGCCCAAAATGCTCGCGCGCCAGCGCGGTTAAGTCGCTCGTATCATCGCGCGCGCAAACCGCGACCGTCTGCCCGCCTTCAATAATAAGGGCCGCCGCAAAAATCTCCCGCCAAAGCCGCATAATCGCCTGCGGCGGCAGCGCGCCGCTATTGCGGGCCAGCAACCGCCGGATAATGCTCGCCTCCCGCCCCGGCCGGATTTTCAACCCAGGCTTGCTCGGGTCACGCGCCACGCGCTCCACCACCTCGGCGCGGCGGCGCAAAAGCTCGTGCAACTGGTCGTCAATGACATCGAGTTGCTGGCGCAACTCGCCAAGCGTTTCCGTGCGGGCTGGGTTTTCGGTGATCTGGGATGCCATGGCGGGCGGAGTGATACAGCTTCATGCCGCCTCTGCAAAGCCAGGGATTGCACGCCGAAAAACTCCGGCGCATATCCGCAAAACCATGGACCAAAGCCCGATTTTTGCCGAGACCGCGCACCAGTCCGTGACCTTCGCGGACGGGCTGATGCTGGATTGCGGACGGCATCTCCAGAATTTAACCGTGGCTTATCGAACCTATGGCACGCTGAACGCGGCGCGCACCAACGCGGTGCTGGTATGCCATGCGCTGACCGGCGACCAATACGTGGCGGAGCCGCATCCGCTTACCGGCAAGCCCGGCTGGTGGAACGCCTTGGTCGGGCCCGGCAAGCCGGTGGATACGGACAAAAAATTCGTCATCTGCGCCAATGTACTGGGCGGCTGCATGGGCTCAACCGGCCCCAGAAGCCCGCATGACGAGCGGCCCGGCGAGCCTTGGGGGGTGGAATTTCCCGCGGTCACAATCCCGGACATGGTGCGCGCCCAAAAACGCCTGATTGACCATCTTGGCATCGAAAAATTATTCGCGGTCATCGGCGGCTCGATGGGCGGCATGCAGGCCCTCGCCTGGTCCGCTTTGTACCCGGACTCAGTTTTCGCCGCGGTCCCGGTGGCCTGCGCCGCCTATCATTCCGCCCAAAACATCGCCTTTCATGAAATCGGCCGCCAGGCCATCGCCGCCGACCCGTTTTTCTACGGCGGCCGCTACTGGGCCGAAGGGGTAACGCCGGAACGCGGCCTTGCCGTCGCCCGCATGACCGCGCACATCACCTACGTCTCGGAAGCCGCATTAACCCGCAAATTCGGCCGCCGCCTGCAAAACGCCACGGATCTGACGCTCCTGGGCGACCGTTTTGAGGTCGAAAGCTATCTCGAACACCAAGGGTCTAGCTTCGTGCGCAGGTTTGACGCCAATTCCTATCTGACAATTACCCGCGCCATGGATCTTTTTGATCTGGCAACAGACCATGGCGGTACGCTCTCCACCGCCTTCACCGGCACCAAAACCCGGTTTCTCCTGGTTTCCTTCTCCTCGGACTGGCTATTCCCCACCGCCCAATCCCGCGCCATCGCCCGCGCCCTCAACCATGTCGCGGCCAATGTCAGCTTCGTTGAAATCATGTCCGACAAAGGCCACGACGCCTTCCTGCTGGATGAGCCGGATTTTCACCGCACCTTGCGCGGCTTTCTCGCCGGCTGCGCGGAGCACGCAAAACTATAATGCACGCCCCCGTCCAGTTCATCGCCAAAAACATGCGTGTCGATCTCGGCCTCATCGCCGGCATGATCCGCGAAAAATCCCGCGTGCTGGACATTGGCTGCGGCGACGGCATGTTGATTGATTTTCTGTACCGCACCAAGCAATGCGACGCGCGGGGCCTGGAAATCGACATGGCCGAAGTCACCCGCGCCGTCACCCACGGCCTGCCGGTGATGCAAGGCGACGCCGATAGCGACCTCGCCAACTATCCCGATTCCGCCTTTGACTATGTGGTTTTGTCCCGCACCTTGCAGGCGGTGGAAAAACCGCAGGAAGTGCTGCGCCAAATGCTGCGCATCAGCACCTACGCCATCGTCAGTTTTCCAAATTTCGGCCATTGGAGCCTGCGCCTGCAACTTCTTCTCGGCGGCAAAATGCCAATGACCAAAGCCTGGAACCGCATGTGGTACGAAACCCCCAACATCCACCCCTGCACGATCCTGGATTTCTTCAACCTTTGCGACCGCGAAGGTTATAAGATCGAACAATGGATGGCGGCCGATGAAGAAGGCGCGCGGGCGCCCTGGCGAAAATCCCCAGCGCTTGCGAATCTTTTCGGCGAACAGGGTCTTTTCCTCCTCCGCAAGGCGTGAGCCATAAGAGGCAAAGCCCACGACCCCGTCATTGCGAGGAGGCGAAGCCGACGAAGCAATCCATCTTTCGCCAGCACAAACCCGAATTTTCGTAAACCGGAAACGAACACAAAAGCCACGCCCCGCTTCAGCCGCCAGTCGACTCGCAGGCGTCACCCCGTCATGCTTGCCTAGGCAGGCATCCACGACTTCTCTTCAAAAGGCCCTTACAGGATTGGTCCACACCCAACGCCTCTAAGTCTAATCGACCGCCCTCTCCACGTCATGGCCGGGCTTGACCCGGCCATCCACGCCTTTCCTGTAGAGACTTGGTCTCGCCAGAGAGATCGTAGATGGGTTAGCGATGCGCAACTTCGCCGAATCCACCGGCTTGGTCGGCAAATTCCTTTATCGCGAAGGCAATGAAGCTGCGTAAGCGCGGCGTCATGCGGCGGTCGCGGTAGTAAAGAAGCGACATCGGCCGCTCGCCCAATTCCCAGTTGGGAAAGAGCTGTACCAATCGTCCAGCCTCGACATCTGGCATCAGGAGCATTGCCGGTTGCATGACAATGCCAAGGCCCGCGCAAGCCGCCACGCGCACCGCTTGGCCGCTATTGACGGTTATGACCCGGGCAGGAGTTACCTCGACTTTGTCGTCACCCTTAGATAATCGCCAGGGCGAGCGGGCCGCGGGGGTAAAGGTGATCGATTCATGGCTTGAAAGCTCAGCCGGATGTATTGGCGTCCCCACCCGGGAGAGATAGTCCGGTGAGGCGCAGATCATCATACGATAAGGTGCGAGCCGCCGCGCGATCAGCCGGCTGTCTGGTGGCGTGCCGATGCGAAAGGCAACATCGAACCCTTCCTCGACCAAATCAGCATTGCGATCTGTCAAAACGACATCAAGCATCACCTCCGGCGCTGCCATTCGATAACGCTGAAGGGCCGGCATAAGGGCCTCGGCGCCAAATGTCATCGGTGCGGTAACACGCAACTGACCACGCGGTGTGTGGTTGAGCGTTTCCGCCTGCTCCTGCGCGAGGTCGACACGTTCCAGAATGTCCCGGCATTGCTCGGCGTAACTGAGACCAAAATCGGTAAGGCTCTGTCGCCGCGTCGTTCTGTTGAGCAGTCTCGTGCCGAGCCTGTCTTCCAGCGCTGCCACATGCTGGCCGACCATGGCGGATGACAAGCCGAGCCGAGACGCTGCCGCACTCATTGAGCCAGTCTGGACCACGGTCACGAATGTCTGCATGGCGCGAAAGAGATCCATTAGAAAATAATACTTGATAATAACCCTATAATACGGCGTATTATCCTGAATATTACGTTCAATTACAATGCGCTTCGAACGTTATTTCGAGGAGCAGAACCATGGTTGCAACGCGTTTTACCGGAAAGACCATTCTCATTACAGGAGCAGGGACGGGAATAGGGCGCTCCGCGGCGGTGCGCCTTGCTAGGGAGCACGCGCAACTCGTCCTCATTGGAAGGCGGCGTGAACCCCTTGAGACGCTCACCGCCGAAATCGAGGCATTCGGTGGCAGCGCCGCTCCCGTCGCTTGCGACATCTCGCGGAAGGAAGAGATTTCAACGGCGATAGACGATGTCATCGCCCATTTCGGCCATCTCGACGGCGTATTCGCCAATGCCGGCGTGCTCGGTGAATTCAAGCCGCTCGCAGACACCGATATTGATGATCTTGACGCTCTAATCGCCATCAACCTCAAGGGAACATTTCTGACGATAAAACATTGCCTTCCCTTCCTCGAAGGCGGCTCTGTCTTGATCAACGCATCATGGACAGCAAGCGGCGTCATGCCGGGCACTGGCGCCTATGCCAGCACAAAGGGCGCTTTGCTTGCGATGATGCGCACGCTGGCTGTCGAGCAAGGGCCGCGCAACGTCAGGGTCAACGCCATCAATCCCGGCATCATTCTAACGCCCATGGCCGACGAGGCGCTGGATGCGGCGTTTGCCGCGCGGCTTGCGGCACACACCCCCTTGCGACGCAACGGGCGTCCCGAAGACGTGGCCGGCACGGTCGCCTGGCTTCTCTCCAGCGATGCGGCATTCGTGACTGGGCAGGAAATCTCCGTGGATGGTGGTTTCACACTGGGCGGCCTCCGGCTTTGAACCACGGATGGCAGATGGGCCTTCTTGTGATAGCGCCGTCTATGATTTCTCCATCAAAACACCCCCATCGCCAGCCCAGCCGCCAAACTAGCGCCCAGGGCGTGGCAACGCGCCAAGTCCTCCGGTGAAATCGTTTTCGCCGCCAAAATCGCCTCCGGAGTCTGCGCCTTGGTGCAAACAATAATCGGCTCCGAAATCGTTTTCAGCCGCCAGCCCGTGGCAATCCGCGCAACCTGCCGCGCCGCGTTTTCCCCATCGCTCCCGGCGCAAATCAGCGTGGCATAAGCGCGCCCATTCAGCTTTTCCAAAACCGGATAATAACACCGGTCAAAGAAATCCTTCATCATGCCAGAAATCGCGGCGAGATTTTCCGGCGTCGCAAAAATATATCCATCCGCCGCAAGCAAATCCGCCGGCCCAGCTTCGGCGGCCTGCAACAACCGGGCCCGCACCTCTGGTTCCGTTGCAGCACCCGCGGCCGCCGCTTCCGCCATTTGCCGCGTGCCCCCGGTCATGGAGTGGTAGACGATAAGCAGGGTCTTCATAGGCTTGGCATAGAAGATTCCCGCTTTCGCGGGAATGACGGGAGCCCTCAGCCGCTAAGCAAAACTTTTGGTTGGCACCAAATTATCCAAAAACCGCGCCGCGCATGCCGTCCAGGAATACGTCTCCGCATGCGGCCGGCACGCCGCGCGGTCTATATTCAGCGCATCCAACGCCGCCTGCCGCAAATTCTCGTTCAGCGCCCCAACCGGCCTCGGCGATTCCCCCAAAATATCCATCGGCCCGGTCACCGGGTAAGCCGCCACCGGCAGGCCGGATGCCAAAGCCTCCAACACCACCAGTCCAAACGTATCGGTCTTGGACGGAAACACAAACACATCCGCCCCCGCATAAGCCGCCGCAAGTGCGGCCCCATGCCGCGCCCCCGCAAAATGCGTATCCGGATATTCCCGCTCCAGCTTTTTGCGCTGCGGCCCATCCCCCACCACAAGCTTCGAGCCTGGCAAAGAAAGATTCAAAAACGCCCGCAAATTCTTCTCAACCGCCACCCGCCCCACATAGGCAAAAATCGGCCGCGGCAGGTTCCAATCCTCCTTGGGTTCCGGATGAAACGCCGCCAAATCCACCCCGCGGGACCAAGCCCGCACATTTTTAAAGCCCCGCGCCGTTAGCTCATCGCGCAGAGACTGCGTGGCCACCATCACGCCCGCCCCCGCGCCATGAAACCAGCGCAGCCAGGCATAGGTAAGCCCCACCGGAATTTTCGTCCGCGCCTGCAAATACTCCGCAAACCTGGTGTGAAACGCCGTGGTAAATGCAATGCCCCGCCGGCGCGCGAATTTGCGCGCCGCCAGCCCAAGCGGCCCTTCAGTGGCAATATGCAGCGCATCCGGCGCAAACGCGTCAATCAGCTTTGCCAGCTTCCGGCCAGGCAACACCGCCAAACGAATTTCCGGGTAAGACGGCATCGGCACGGTCAAAAACTGGTCCGGCCCAATAATCTCAACCGCAATCCCCAGCGCCCGCATTTCCTCAGCAATCGTGCGCAGCGTGCGCACCACCCCGTTCACCTGCGGCGTCCAGGCATCGGATACAATCAGCACACGGCGCAGGCCGGGAAACACGGGGGCCTCAGATGCTGGTTGGTACAGCATTCAGCTCACTCTCACGGGCGGCTTGAAGCTCGGCAAGGGCCAGCTCCGTGAGTGCGGCTTTCGAGACGATTGATTTTGTGGCCGGTGCTGGCAGCGGCGAAAGCTTGTTGCGCGCCACCCAGTCAATAAGTTCCAGCTTGCCGTCGCGGTGTTCAACCAGCGCGGTGCAGCTTTCCACCCAGTCGCCATCATTCAGGTAAAGCACACCGTTCACGGTGCGCATTTCCGCATGGTGAATATGCCCGCACACCACGCCATCAAACCCCCGCGCGCGGGCATCATCCGCCAGCGCGGTTTCAAACCGGTCAATCGCCTTCACGGCTTCCTTCACCTGCAATTTCAGCCAGGCGGAAAGCGACCAATATTGGTAGCCAAGTTTCACGCGTATCTGGTTAAAATACCGGTTCACGCCAAGGGCCGCCGTATACGCCCAATCCCCCAGCAACGCCAAAATTTTCGCATGCCGCACCACGGAATCAAACGCATCGCCATGGGTAATCAGCAGCCTTTTGCCATCCGCCGTCGTGTGCTCGGTTTCCATCTGCAGCTTAATGCCGGCAATCTCCAGCCCCAGCCCCACATATTTGCGCATCATCTCATCATGGTTGCCAGGCACATACACAACATGCGCGCCGCTGCGGGCATGGCGCAAAATCAGCCGCAGCACCTCGTCATGATGCTTGTCCCAGAACCAGGACCGTTTCAGCCGCCAGCCATCAATAATATCGCCAACCAGATACAGGTTTTCACAAGAAACCGACTTCAAAAAATCAGCCAGAAAATCAGCCCGGCAACCCCTGGTCCCCAAATGCGTATCTGAAATGAAGATGCTACGGTAAGCCGTTGTATTCAGGTGCCGCGCTGGCGTTTGTGCGTTCATGCCGCGATGCAATAGGCTACGACCCCGCGCCTATGACAGTGAAGATTCCGTGACGGTGACCCAAGAATTTCAAAGGCTTATCGTCATTGAAGGTTCATAAATCCGTCACGCGATTGACACCAAAACGGCGCATCAAAGCAGTTTACTCTGACGATCCGGAGAATAAGAAAAATGTTGGTCATTTTCAATCCGGTCGCCGGCCGCAGGCGCGCCGCCGCTTTGTGGCGGGTGCTGGATTTGCTGGTGGAAAACGGCGTAAAACTGGAAGTGGCGGAAACTCAGCATGCCGGCCATGCAACGCAGCTGGCGCGAAACGCCGCGCGCGAAGGTCTTCCCATGGTCGTGGCCGCCGGCGGAGATGGCACGATCGCCGAGGTCGCAAACGGGCTCATCGGCAGCATGACGGCTTTGGGCATAATTCCGCTCGGCACCGCAAACGTGCTTGCCAAGGAGTACAAACTACCCACCACGCCCCGCGCCATCGCGAACGCGCTCGCCTATCGCCGCACAAGGCTGCTCTGGCCCGGCATCGCGAAGATGGACAACGAAGAACACGTTTTCGTGCAAATGGTCGGGCTGGGCTTTGACGGCGCCGTGGTCCACGGCCTGCAACCCGCGCTGAAACGCCTCATCGGCCGCGGCGCCTATGTCTGGCAATCGCTCTGGGAATCCGTCGCCTATCGCTTTCCGCGCGTCAAACTAACCATTGACGGCAAGGATTTTGAAGCGGCGAGCGTCGTGGTGAGCAAAGGCCGTCTCTATGGCGGCCCGTATATGCTCGCGCCCAACGCCGCGCCAACCCAGCCTGGCTTTCAAGTCGCCCTGTTCGAAAACCCCGGCACCTTCGCCGCCCTGCTCTCCGGCGCCGCCCTGCCCTTGGGCCTGCTGCCAAGCTGCCCCGGCGTGCGCGTCATCCCCGGCACCCATGTCGATTTCTGCGCCGCCAACGGCCCCATCCTGACCCAATCCGACGGCGACGCCCTGCCCGGCACACCAAGCATGGTGCTGGATGCGGGGAGTCCAATTCCGGTGGTGGTTGGTTAATGTCGGCATAAATTTTTCCACCAAAGGTTGTCAAAAGACACTGATATCGCTTTACGTTCAGCCCGGTTTTGCTCAAATTAAATTGGTCATTCAGTGCTTTTAAGGCGATGAACATGTTCGATGCAGACGAACAAGCCGCCAGAATCGAACAAATACGGACGGAAACGTGGAAAATGACCACGGAGACGCGGTTGCTGATCGAGGACGCGATTAAACGCCGGCAACACATCCGGTTCGCGCCGCTCGTTCTGGTGTTCACCGGCATGGGCACGGCAACAGCCTTGATCGGCGCCGGCGCGGCGCTGGCCATCGCCCTGCATAACTGAGCATAACCCCAAGGGGGCTTGAGGGGGGCGGGCCAAAAGTTTACGGTCGCGCGCAGCACAACGGAGTTACCCAAATGAAGCAACCTGTTCACGTCGCCGTCACCGGGGCGGCCGGTCAGATCGGCTACGCCCTGCTGTTCCGCATCGCCAATGGCGACCTTCTGGGCAAGGACCAGCCTGTCATCCTGCACCTGCTGGACCTGCCCGTGGCCCAAAAAGCGCTGACCGGCGTGATCATGGAACTCAATGACTGCGCCTTCCCGCTCCTCGCCGGCGTGGTGCCCACCGACGACCCGAACGTGGCCTTCAAGGACATTGATTACGGCATTCTGGTCGGCTCCCGCCCCCGCGGCCCCGGCATGGAACGGCGGGACCTGCTGGCCGCCAATGCCGAAATTTTCAAGGTCCAGGGCGCCGCGCTCAACAAATCCGCCAAGCCCACCGTCAAAATCCTGGTCGTCGGCAACCCCGCCAACACCAACGCCTATATCGCCATGAAATCCGCGCCGGACCTGCCGAAAGGCGCGTTCACCGCCATGCTCCGGCTGGACCATAACCGCGCCATTTCGATGCTCGCGGAAAAATCCGGGGTTGCGGTGGCTGACATCGAAAAAGTGGCCATCTGGGGCAACCATTCCCCCACCATGTTCGCCGATTACCGGTTTGCCACCGCCGGCGGCAAATCCCTGCCCGAAATCATCAACGACGAAACCTGGTACAAGGACACGTATTTGGGCGCCGTCGGCAAGCGTGGTGCCGCCATCATCGAGGCTCGCGGCCTCTCCTCCGCCGCCTCCGCCGCCAATGCGGCCATTGACCATGTGCGGGACTGGGCGCTCGGCACTTCCGGCAAGTGGGTTTCGATGGGCCTGCCATCAGACGGCGATTACGGCGTCCCCGAAGACGTCATGTTCGGCGTCCCCGTCACCTGCGAAGGTGGCGAATATCACCGCGTCAAAGGCCTGCCGATGGACGATTTCGCCAAATCCCGGATCGAACACACGCTGAAGGAACTCATCGAGGAACGCGACGCCGTCGCCGAACTTCTGAAATAACCCCTAAACCCCAAAAACCGTCATGGCCGCGAAAGCGGCCATCCACGCCTTAAAGGCCTAAAATGGACCTCGGCCTCACCGGCAAAACCGCCCTCATCTGCGCCGCCAGCAAAGGCCTTGGCCGGGCCTGCGCCCTTGCTTTGGCCCGCGAGGGCGTTTCCATCGTCATCACCGGCCGCAACGCCGAGACGCTGGAAGCCACGGCAGCGGATATCCGCAACCAGACCGGCGCCAATGTCCAAACCGCGCCCGGCGACATCACCACGCCGGAAGGCCGCCAAGCCGCGCTAAAATTGCTCCCAGATCCCGACATCCTCATCAACAATGCCGGCGGCCCGCCGCCCGGCGATTTTCGGGAATTTACCGAAAAAATGTGGCATGACGCGCTGAACGCCAACATGCTCACCCCCATCGCGCTCATCCAAGCCGTGCTGGACCCGATGATCGCCAAAAATTTCGGCCGCATCGTCAACATCACCTCGGCCTCGGTCAAATCCCCCATCCCCACCATCGGCCTCTCCAACGGCGCCCGCGCCGGCCTCACGGGCTTTGTTGCAGGCCTGGCGCGCCAGGTGGCGAAACATAACGTCACCATCAACAACCTGCTCCCCGGCCCCTTCAACACAGACCGGCTGCGCACCACGGAGCAAAAATCCGCCACCGCCGCCGGCATTTCCATTGAGGACGCCATCGCCAAACGCGGC
>Ga0116229_10005419_pt1 | contig 20831 bp, 19 predicted proteins | sample S1TSphgellanicum_3_FD_87313 | JGI IMG/M metagenome (GOLD analysis project Ga0116229, IMG submission 87313) | Host-associated microbial communities from peat moss isolated from Minnesota, USA - S1T2_Fc - Sphagnum magellanicum MG | ecosystem: Host-associated > Plants > Peat moss > Unclassified...
GGGGGGCGGCGGGAGGTCTCCTAGGGAAGAGAGACATTCTAGACTCTAGACCTAGGGGCATTCTGTAAAGTGCAACAGAACCCGTGATCAGGTACTCGCCCATTACGCGCGTAATCCGTGTCGTTATCTGCATTTGCTACCACGGCTGGACGGTAAACTGCAGCGATAAGCAAAAGGTCGAGCGAATCTAGGGCATCCTAAAAACCTGGACTTAACCCCCCCCCCCCCAAAAAAAAACAGCCATTATTGTGGTTTAAAATTTCAGCTGTTTTAAATAATTAATTAATTAAATAAAATTTGGATACAGCTGATTATTTTGCTCCGGAAAATATGGGAAGTTTAAAACTGTGACCAGAGATTAAGGATTAACTTAACAATTAATTAATTAATTACTTAATTAATTAATTAATGCCTATTACAAGCTTAGTTCAATTTTAGCTAGTGAAAATAGCAAATGAACGGAGTTCTATTTTATGTGGTTTTGGAATTCCTGAAAGTGTAGTGTTTTTATTTATTTTATCGATGAAGTAAAATGCACAGAGTGCAAAAACAAACAAAGGGGTGGTGTGTCACACTGTGGCCTTGCCATTTACATCAAAAAGTGTCTTAAGGCAAAAAAAAGAAGAATTATGAAAATTCAAATATTTCACCATGCAAAAATATAATCTTCAAAAAAAATCCTCTGAAAGAAACCAAAAGCATTCAAAATATCATAACTCTATAATAACTAATCTCAAGTTTCAACACAAGCCAAAATATCATCTTTCAAAAATCCTCATATAAAAAAAATAGACCTATTATTATTATTACCTAGGGGCCAAAATCCATTAAGCTACTATACTCTATGATGAATCTAAACACAATATCCTTCTTGCCTTGGTAAGCAAGGCCAAAAAGAGGGGAGCCAAAGGAGACAAATCATGTCCATTTTATTTGAAACCTGGTTGGTACTTTACCCTAGGGTCGGTTTTTTCATTAAATAACCCTTTAAAATAGTGAAATTAATTTTCATGGAAATATAAAGCTGAGGTGTTGAAAATCATCATAATAATTATTGTAGGCTACAATGTGAGTAATTTCATTCCTCATATGACAATATATTATATTATATTATATTATATTGTAGTACATCATGAAATAATAATAACAATAATTTCAAATTTAGAAAAACGAATATTTTTTTGACAAAAATTAATTATTCGTTTTGTCCATTGTGGAAAGTGACCCTAGGCTACAATGGGTACCTATATGGCATGCATGAGTCCTGGTGATATTATTATGGTGACTATTTGAAACAAGAATTCTTGTGGACTAGGGGTGTTGGGAGTTCCAAAATTGATAAAAAGACAAAAAGAATGGAAGGTAGCTTGTGACAAAGAAATTGGAATGCCAAAAAGGAGAGAGAGAGAGAGAGAAACAAACAAACAAACAAAATGGTGATGGGCATTGGGGAAGGGACAAGACACAAGACTTTCCCCAAGAGTGAAATTTTTCCGCCTTGTAAGGTATCCTCCAAATAGGCATCGGTGTTCATTTTTTACATTTATTTTTTATTTTTTCATTTGGTTGACCACGTGTTTGAAACATATTGTAGTTTATCACCACAATGGAAGAAAAAAAAAGAGGTGCCTCATATTGTAGTTTATCACCACATTGGAAAAAAATAAATAAAAAGAGGTGGCTCGTGCAGAAGCACCTTGGATGAATCAACACCCGGGCTAGTATGATGGGCAAAATCCATTTAAATTGCTTGTAAATATTACAAATACCCCCATTTGCTTAGATTAAATTAAGTCTCTAAGTCCAAATCTAACATTTTTTTGAGCTTAATATGGCAACTAAGAGGCCTCACTCAAAAAGGTAAAGGTGCAGGTGTGGGTGCTAGCATGGTGGAGAGAATAATTTATTAATGAACAAAAAATGAAAAAAAATCATTCTTCTTGTAATTAGGTAATAGGTGATAGGTTGCAATTTTTAAAATAAAATAAAATCAAGTGTAGGTAGTTGTTAATGTGGTTACACAACTAAAGCTTCAATTAGCAAAGATGGCTAAGGTGGCTAAATATTTGTGTGAGAAGGAGGAGATTTGATAACTTCTTTAGATTGAAAAGTGGCTACAATAGTGAAGTTGTCATTTGGAAATGTTTACAAAGTGGTTACATTGTCAACAAGTGTGATCAAAGGAACTGGCAATATGTGTCTCACCACGTAAGTGTATTTGACTACAAAGTTCTTGCAATGGGAGTACATTTGTTGACCTAGAACAACAACAACAAAAGGTTGAAATCTCTTACAAAGTCTTGGTGATCATCTTTAAACTTCGCAGCTTAACAAAATCGTGAATGTATGTCATTCTAACCTTTGGATCAAGAGAAAAGGAAGTGGCAATATAAAGGTGCAGGCCTAAGGGGAACATTCATATAGATTGTTGTCAAGTTTCAACCCCAAACATTCATTAAAAATATTGAAAGATTCTTAACACACATAGCACTTGATGGCGGTTTTTGTGGTACAAAACCTTATGAACAAGATGAAGGAATCAAATTGTCCAAGATCTTTGCAAACATATCTTTTTAAAAAGTACATCTACATATTGCCATAGCCCATGACTTCCAATTTTGTTCCATTATTGTTGCTATTGCATTATTATTGGCATCCATCACACTGACTTCCTACACAAAACCAACTTGCATTGTGCATTATTTTGAAAGAAAAAATCAAAGCTTAAAATCCTTGAAGGGGATTTGACTCCCCACCCCAAGAAAGGTTTAGGATCTTTGTAATTCAAAATCTATTTGCATCCAAAACTCCATTAGAAAGAATGAAAATCAAAATTTGCAAAAAACTCATTTGGGTTTCAATTGAAGATGCATCAATGATTGCATCACGTGGTATGCTTCCAAATTCCAGTGTTGTGTGATACTTGCAAAATCAAATTGGGTGAGTTTATTATAACCTAAATTACTAATGTTAGAAGAAACAAATGTATTTGTAACTCTTTTTGAAGAATGTTATTTTCATGTGTATTTCAAAAGAATGATTGCAGAATCAGTAGCAATCCTTCAATTAAATTCATTCACTCACCCAAAATCACTTGACCATGTTTTAACGTTTCACAAGCTTTGAAGTTATGCACCTCCTAAAAGAAAAAAAAATGATCAAAAAGACTAAAACAAATTGAATATACAATGTCACAAAAGTTCAAACTTGATGCATTAAGAAAATTTTTAATGGAAAATGTTGAAACCCATTCAATATGCCTAGCTTTTTTTTAAAAAATTATATATCAAAATTTTCACACAATATTATTTGATTTGTAGATTTCAAATTCACAAACTAGGAAACGCCCAAAAAATTTCAACTTCCAAAAGGTTGTCATTAACACATCTACATAATAACATAGTTTGCCCTATCATTTTGCAATGGTTTTGTGATAAGGAAAATTCTACAAAATAAAAAGCCTTTGATTAAAAATCTTAATGCATAAATCCAAGTGTGTGCTCAAATGATTTTGTGCCTTGTTTTTCCTGAAGGAGATGATGATAAACATTTGTTTGTCTTTAATAGACCCAATAACCTAGATTGAAACAATTTTGGTGAATTCAATGGATCGCAAAAGCTTATGGTTGAGAGTTCCAAATATAAATATTTTGCGCCAAAGCCTTGTAAAAGGATTGAGCTCATCTTTTCCACACAAAATCACTTCAAAATTATTATTAACATTGTCATCTTGAAAAAAATGAATTGCTCCATAAATGTCCAACTTAAAAGTAAAATATGAATGATTTAGTTAGATTCACCCACCTTTGGAGGGGCACTTAAGGTGGCTTTCAACATACCCATGTGAAAAAAACAAACTTATCTTCTACCTCTTTTGGATTTGTAACCCAATACTATGGATAAATCACACCCAAAACAATCATGATTTCATGCTCAAGGAATAACTTTTCAAGCTCCTCAATAAGGCCATTTGCTACCCCTTGGCATTCATCCTTCATTTTGCGCATTGACATGTTGAAACAAACTTTTGGTGACATGTTAAATAGATGTAACACCATGAATGTTGGAAGTGAAGATAGGACATTTGTGTTTAGAAAATGAAAATGCAAGATATTATGCATCATCTCCACCATTTAGGCTAAAAACCCATTGCATAGGAAGGCTTTCATTGGTTAAAGACCCAATTGCATTGGTCATTGAATGCCAAATCTTCAAATTTACCAAAAGAGCCACAATAGAGCATATGAAGCTAATGTTAGGCTACCTTGAAAGGTTTCACAAAGTCATACACAAAAATGTCCTTGCATTGTGTGCAACTCTGTGAAATTTTTCAATGCACACAATCAAATAATGGAAGGATACATGGGAGCCTTAAATTGGAACCCACATCACATAAAGAACCCAAAGTCTTGGTAACAACATCATTTTTTGCACTTTCAATTACATTTTTTCAATAAGAAGCTAATATTCATAATAAATGCACTTTGTTGGAAATAACATAGAAATCTAATGGGTTTTCACATTCTGCAATACCTCATTGTTTTTTATATTGAGGAGATCAACAATTTTTTAGAATTCTACATACTTTTTCAAGCTATGAGTAAAAAATGCACGTAAGTTTTGTAATGCACTTTCTAAGTGATGCATTAAAGGGACATTTGAAAAAATTATGACTACCAAATTGGTCTTGTGAGCAAAACAATGTACCTTGGTAACAAAAGGGACAACATTCTCTTTCAATTACATGGTCATTCTTGTTTAATGGCTTTGGAAGACATTAACATCCTTACAACCCATGCTCACCAACTCTTCAAAAATAATTCCTCCAAACCTAGGCCACCAAATTCAAGCATGTGTCCAAACATCAAAGAAAACATGTTGTCTAAGGTAGTAGAAAGACCTACAATTTTCACACATAAGAGGATCATTATCTTTTTCCACTTTCTAATCATGCAAGTGGATTGAAAGTCATTGCACATTGTTGATTGTGCTCACCTCATTTCCATTCACTATAATAAAAATGGCAACAAAAAATGTTTCTTTGGTAACCTCCAACAAAATAACATGCATCACCTATGTCATCCCTCGACTGAATGAGTTAGTCCAATACTTCCTATAAACATATTGAATTTTAAAAAACTAAAATCGCTTTTTCAAACCTTCATAATTTGTCATAGGACTTCCATGGGAAAAAAGATGATAAATAACAACAAATTGAATATTATTATTTTTTTGCTCAAAGTGCCTCATGGCACATAAGCTTGGAGTCAATCTAGAACATAGGGTTGATCATGTGTTGTGTAATTGCACTCATTTTGAGCATGCATTGAATTTATGTTACATGCAATAAAATGTGCCTACATCAATGTCAAGCATTGAAACCTTGGCTTTTTTATGGCCTTGGTGTCTCAATAAATTGTTAAATTTTGGAGCCAAAAGTTTTTGTTTTCCTTCAGCAAATATGTATATTTTGCACCAAACATAATGTATTTCACCCTTCTCATCCAAAATAGATTCTACCCATGGCAATTTGACAATTCAAATGTCCTAAAATCTTTTGATTTTTCATACAACTTTTTTGTCCTTTCTAAAGAGCTTCACATGCTGAATTGGACACAAGAAGGTGAGATAATTCATCATTAGGTGGTGAAGATATTGGTGGGCATTATTGGGAAAAATGACCAATTTCATCTTTAAGTTTTGAAAAAAAAAGGAAAATCAATGTAAACCTATAGTTTTTTGGAACTTGCAAAGGAATCACATTGAATAAGAGTTGAAATGTTTTACAAAATGTAACACAATGAAAATAAAATAGTTTGATGGGTTATAAATGTGTGCCTCTTTTAATAACCTGAAACTTGCAACATCCAAACTCTTGATTTTAAAACAAATCATAGGCTCATTGAACACTTAGCTATGAGATTCAAAAACTTACAACTTGAGTGAAGCATGATCGAAAAGTGAATCAAATGTTTAATGTGTCACAACAAAACAAGGTTGGGCGACAAAGGTCAACATCTCAACATTCAATTTGAATGGAATGCTTCAACCATTCCTTCATTGATCACCCATGTTCATTCATGCACCATATTTGATCCTCCTTCAATGAGCTTAAACCACAAGCTCTTAAAATTCATTACATTGCCAAAGTTGAAAAATCCCCAAAGCAAACATCAATTGTAGGAACTCCAACTCATTAAACTACCGTTGTTATGCAAAATTTAACCTTCATAAAAATCTTGATGTACACCAAAAAGTGGTGCTAATAAAATTTACCTTTCATGACATTGCTATTACTAACAAATATGATTTACCAACAAAAGCCATGATGGTGAAAATTTTATGAGAGATGATAATGACATTGACAAACAAAATGTGACCATGGGGAGGGAGGAAGGTAAATTAGGGTTAGGCTTGTTTTGAACGGTGACAATCTTCCCATGTGGCAACATGAGGGTTAAGCAAAAACCTTTGATTTGCTTCCCCAATTTCCCAATGGACCTATTGTAGGCTCAAAACCTTTGTTGTTTTTTGGCGATTTTTTGCCCAAAAAAAAAACACAATTGATAACACCCTCATTGAAGGGCCTTAATGTGTCTATCTTAAAAGGAAGGGCTGAGGGGGGCCCTACCCTTCTACAGCATGAAAACCTGTCCAAAAACACAAGACAACTTCACCTGTTGGAAGGGGATCCTGTGGAAACTGTTAGAAGGGAATATTATACATTTAAGGTGCCCTCCAAACACACGAGGCAATCTCTGACATATCAGTACTGTAGTACAGGAGCCGGTTTCGCAGCAAGGTGCCTAAATTTTTATTTATTTTTGTCCTTTACTTTTGACAGTAAAATTTTAAATATTTTACAATTAGGCAATTAAAACCAAATAATGAAGCCAGTGTGCTGGAGAGTTTCTTTCACATTTTCGGCATGGCAGATAAGTAGGTAACTAATTTTTTTGAAAAAAAAATAAAATTGGCAAATCCAAAAAATAATGAATTAGTAGTGCCTAAGCAGCCTAGGTAGGAGGGTATGTAAAGTGATTAGAATTTACTGAGTTGCAGAATGAACGTTAATTAATAATAGTTTGGGTCAGTGTTTTTCGCTATTTTTCGACAAAGAAATTCGGAAAATTTTGGAAAATTTTGTTTTTCCTACTGTAAATTCGACTAATTTTTTCTATTTTTCGGGGGTTAAATCTCGCCAAATTTCCGATTAAATTTTTTTTAATTAAAAGAAACTGGTTTGGGGTTTTTTCCCCTTTGGACTGACCAAGTGTTCGTTTTGCTCCAACAAGCTGGGAGTGACAGCACCAGTAGAAGAAGAAGAAGAAGCAGCAGCAGCAGCAGCATTGGGGTTTGTTTGTCCTTCCTCAAGATTCGGATCGTTCACCGATCATGCGTATAAAGGTATCTTCTTCGTTCGATGCGCAGTGTGGCACATCACTCCATGATCTAGCCACTAAGTAAGTAACTTGTCTTCCGGGAGGAAGGGAGAGAAGGACGGGGGCCACTGTTTGGCTTCCCGACAATCGTGCCGCATTTTGATTAGGTACTAGAGAGGTTTAGCAGCAGGAGTGGAACTCCTCACCCCACCTCTTTTTGCCCTTTTCTCTTCCTTCGTCGTTTACAGATCAGAGCGCAACATACTTCTTCTTTTGTTTTCTTTTCTTTTCTCTCTTTTTGTGCACTCTCGGCTCTCTCTCTCTCTTCGCTTCAAGGACGAGACGAGATCTGTTCCACATCGAAAAATTTGTCTAAAGTGAAGCTCGAGTCTCCGGACTCTCTCTCTCTCTCTCTCTTCCTGTCTTCGTCGTTCACAGAGAGCCCGAGATGCTTTTGCTTTTTCTTTTTCTTTTTCTTTTTTGGGGTGCTTTTTGTGCACTGATCTGAGGGCTCTCGCCCCCACGAGATCTGATCCAAACAGAGAATGATCTTGATCTTGACCGGCAACGATTGCTTCTTGTCCATTCTCTCATCGCCATTCTCCATTTCTGATGTTTAAGCAGCAGGTCGACAATACTACTGTTGGCGTTTGACTTGGAGATTGAAGTTACGGTCGCTATTAGTTCTGATCCTGTCTCTGTTTGTCGGTCGGGGGTTTCCCTAACCAACATTTTTCAAACAGAAGCAGCAGCCTATTAGTCTTCTTCATGTGGGGGTTATGATATTGGGATAGATAGCCGATCATTTCTTTGTACAGAACTCGTGGAAGCTGCAGACGGCTGGACGACGGTCGAGGGAGTCGGCGGAGGATACTACTCCGCACACAAAAGGAACAATCATCAATAGAGATCATCATGGCGGGAGGAGGAGTAAACAGTCCTGTGGTAGCTGTGAAGCTTACTGGTGCCAGCCAATCCATGTCTGACTCTTGGACAGATTCCAAGCTATTGTCAGGGGATGTTGTGCTTCAGGTAGGCTCATTACCGGCAAGATCTCAGATGATGCAAATGTCGAGAACAATCTGATGACCTTGGCTTCTTCCTACAGCCGCTTGTTACAAATTTGTTTCATCGACAAAAGAGCATGCAAGTACTGTAGAAGGAGAAAAATATTCACTGCAGTTCTTCTAGGTTCTGCCATGGTCCTGGATACTTCCCAAGTTTTTTCATCATGCTTATGTGCAACACAACCATGCTGCAAATGTGGTTCCCTTGAAGTTGCGATTGAATCTTTTGCCCTAGATGTCATAGTTTCAGCTCATGTGTATCTTCTTATGTTGAAGGAGCTCTCTGTTGACAAAATTCATGTGTGTCTTCTTGTGTTGAAGGAGCTCTCTGTTGACAAAACCCATGTTTGTATATATCTGAAGGCCATAATACAATGAATTATTGTTTTTCACTAGGTATCAGGGAATATGTCCCTCCTGTAAGTTAACCTGATATGGCAATGAGTTGAACAGGAAGAATTGGAGGACTTACCTGAGGAGACTCTCATGCTGCAGGTGAGCACAGAAGGCGGAGGAGTGTTCTTGGCTCCATTTGCTGGAGGCAAGACAGGCCTACAGCGAGAGCTCCGTAAGCTAACCAATGTACCTGGAGGGGTGAAGGTAAAAGTAAAGAGAGGCCAAGCAATTGTTGATGTGCAGGCAAAGGTGGCCTTGGATGAGAGTTCCTTACTGAAGAAGAACTATGTGTTAGTAAGTCTTCTTGATGCCACTCATGTTGCAACATTGGTGGATGCGATGGAGCAGGAATGTATTGCTTTGCAAGGTATATTGTTTATGGTATATGTCTTTCACTCCAAGTGTTCTTGTTAGGATCAAGACAAAGTTTTCAGTCGGGTGCAGCTGTTTTCCATCAACATAAGTGCTGCCAATTTTCTAGTTGTTCTAGCATCAAACAACATACCTCTTAATGTGCCCTGTTGGAATGCAAAACTGCAATTTCTGAAGGTTATAACCTTTGTTGGACCACTTTATTTGGTGTACTCGGTGGATGCCAATAGTGAATGCTTCACAATGAGAACTTAGAAGCTTTCTTAGGTTTGCAGCTCCATCTTTTGAAGAGTTGCCTGTCCTAGATGGCCTCCTTTAAAGCCTTTTTGGTTAAAGTTTTTGGGTAAATTACAGCCAAACCTAATTGCTAGTGGGGTTCTCAAACTTGGGATCTGCTTTTGGAGCACCACAACTTAGGAACAGCCACAGTTTTCTGGAGCATTGTCTGTTGAGCTTAAACTGCTGGAATGCTAACAACTGTTTGATGTTCTCTTCCCAGATAGAAGTCGCAAGATCCTAGAGGCAGCCAGACGATCTCAGGAATATGCAAAGAAGGATGAACTTATGGTGAAAATGAACAACATGAGGGTGAAGGACAGCTATGTAGCATACCCCTGGGAGGAAAAAATGCAGTCATATCTACCTGTCTCAGGCTCTGCCACAGTGTTCTCTCTTCTGTTGATGCCAGCTGCCTTATCACCTAAAGCTCGTGATTATGCTGATGTGGAAGACACTTCAGCACGTGCTGTTGCTTGGCTGTCTGCTGCCCAAGCATCTGGGGTCCCAATTACCTTTGTCAACATTCAGACTGAACCTCTCTTCATGCAAGTAGGTCAAGATATTGTACTCCCTAGCTTAGGACAATGATTGTTATGGAGGAGGATGATTGCTCAAAGTTCTCTATGATTGGAATCAGTATCTGTGAGGAAGAGCATTGTCTCTGGTTTGTTTGTGGCACATTTCTTTGCGCAGGGTTTTCTTACTGATTCTGTTGAAGTGCAGTTTGCAGAATATCAGCATCCAGGCTACAAGCAGGACCCTGTGAATGTTGGCAACTCTGGCTGTTACAGACTCCAGGTTGGACATGCATATTTATTTCATATTTCAAAGTGATTGTTGCAAGGCTTCATGTCTTGATAATCTTAGCAGGCTCTGAATACTGTGCAGCAAATGGCAGAAGTCTAATTTGATTTCACTTTTCCAGGATCGTGAGGCTATGGATTTGGATGTCATCCGGGCAGTCAGGCTATGGTACATGCCAGCAGCAGCTGAGCTTGCGATTGACCTGAAGCCCGAGGAGAATGAGGCTCGTTTAGGTGTTGGAATTAGTTGCACAGAAGAGGTGCAACTAACAGAGCTCTTGCATATCCTGAATTCTTCAACCTTCTACAATTATTTTGATCCTAAATGAGGCACATTGTTTGTATGACCCTTTTTTGGTTATTTAGTGTGTTATTGTTACATATGGTGTCCGTTCTAGATGAATTTACAAATTTTGTGGCAAGCATATTGTCAAGACCTGCAAACAATAATAGGAATCCTTATGTGGAGTGTGAATTGGGAATGCAGGGATTTTGCCATGTCTCTTCAGTGGATCCTGGCACTGTTGCTGATCGGGCAGGACTCCGAACTGTATATCAAGCAGCCTGTGCAGCTGGGAAGCTGCTTGTGGTCTCACGACTGGGAGGAGAGAAAATTACACCTTGGCTGGTGTCATCAGCAGGGTCTATACGGTGCTTTGATACTGTATCTATGAGCAACAAGCTCTCTCTCCACAGGCAAACTGGGCAGTCAGTGAGACTGCATGTCATGGTATGGGATGGAGCTCTCCACGACTCTTCAGGACCTCATGGTTTCATAGATGATCCATTAGGTCGTAACAAGGGGATCCCTTTTGAGAGCTCAAGGGTCAGTTATAGCACTGATGATGAGCAACCTCCACTGTACTATGAATCTGAGGAGAAGCCTTATGTGAAAGGACCTGTGGAAGACCTAGCAGGATTCCATCTAACCAGCAATGGCCATGCAGAGCCTTCTTTGATGATGGGCACACTTTACCAAAACAAGTACCTTAATGAAAAGATGCTCTGGAGATCCATGAATGCACATCCTTAGAATTTGTTGTCCAAGGAAAATCCAAAGACCGTACTGTAAATATTGAACCTTGTGTGGTTCTGAGGCAGTTGGTGGGGAGCAGCATAACAAGAGATCAGGTGCTGTTTGATCTTCATCAGCTTTTGCCAAAAGAATTGAAATTATGCTGTGGATAGTCCTGAGTTGAGAGGAGGCATACTTTGTAGAGTTCAAGAGTTTGAGAGGTATTGTAAGAGATAGACGTAAAGCTGTATATAGGCTTTTGGCTATTGTAAATAATTCACCCATGACATGCTTAATATTCTTGGTTGCCTTGCTTATTTCTTGTTCAAAATCAGAAGCCAGTCTCATGTAAGCATGTGTGTCATTAATCCATACTAGTTGAGCATTATGAGCTACTTTTTGGCAGAGCAGGTTAAAACTATTTCTCTTAGAATAGCCTTTGTTGGAGTGCAAGTAGTGTTTCTCTTTGTTCATAAAGAAAGTAAGGATAGTCTGCAGACTCTGGTGGACATAACACCCTTTATCTGCTTTGTGCACTCCATTATCTTCTTTGAGCAAATGGATGACTTTTATATATTTTCAGTGCTGTACAGTTGGAAATAAGGACTTGCCATTTTTCTTTGTTTTTTGTGGGTGATATTGCAAAGAGTCTTTAGACTATTCAACTTATGTGTCCTTGGAATGCCACGCTTTTGAACAAAAGATCTCATTGTAGGTGTATGTAGCATCATCTGATGCCGAGTTGACCTGAGATTTGGGCATTATGTGTACCACAAAGGTGATGTGCATTCTGGAAGCATATCTGTTGCTTTGTGCTTTGTCGGAAACAAGCTAAGTATTTCAATTTTTTCATGGCCCATCTTTCTCATGTCACAGCTTTGCAACATCAGATCTGATCTGATCTCTAATATAACAAATCTTTGTGACATCAGATCTGATCTATTTTATAATGGAATGTCACAAAAGCTTTGCAACAGCAGATCTTATCCAAAATATGTAATAGAATAGCAAAAGAAATGCCCTTGGGTAGTTGTATCACTTATAAAAATGCTATGTATACAATTCTGACATAAACTTGGACACGAACACATGGCTTCAAATATAATGGGGATTGTATCTGAGAGCCCAAATCTGATCTACAAGTTTCTTGTGTCAAACTTCAACATCAAATCTTTAAAAAACATAGATCTTAGAATAAATATTCAATGTCAGCTAGCAGCCCATGAAAGAGGGGGTGTTAAGTCAATGCTAAGTTAACAAGAGGCTCTGTCATGAGATGCTTTGTCCTAAAATAATGATTTACATGACATCCTACAAGAACATGCAATGTAAATGTTTTGATTATTTTGAACTCTTGAGTTAAATGGGTTAAGAGTTTGTTAGGTTTAGGAGAAGGGTGAAAATTTTCATTTTGCAGGGTAGGCAATTTTTCTTGAAGAGATTTTGACAATTTTCAACACAAAAGTAGATACCTAGATGATTGGAATAATTGGTAACTTGTTTGATCATTTGGCAACTTTGAAATGTATTATTTTTTATTGCATTTTGAGTTTATGGTTTTGGATGAATGGTGGTTATCAATGGTTTATTGATGTGATTGATGGGTCTACCTAGATAGAAGACTTGTCTTTAGAAAAAAAAATTGTCCTATGATTGCTAGATGAAAAATATTTTTGCACATGGTCTCCAAAAACTTTTTTTAAAAAAAAATTTAGGTCACAAGGTAACTTTTGCATCTATCGACCAATAGGTGTCTTGTGTAATAAATGATGAAACATCTAGTGACATTACTTGATGAAACCATTTGGGGGTCACCAAATGGAAAATGCAACATCTACACACATGTAATCACACACTACTACACTTCATAGAAATGAAGCCATTAATGGTTTCTTGCTATACATTGGAAGTTTGTTTGGTAGTTTGAGTGCAATATAAATTGATTTGTAAATTTTTTGCCAATATGCTTTTGTTACACCATATTTGCATCCATTTTCAAGGACATTTGCCCATATATGATCTAATTGAAATTCAAGTTTTGTGATGCTTCCATTTAATTATGATTTTAATTTGATTTTTTTCATGAAATTTAATACTTCTTTTGTATATTTTACATGATTATTGTCTTCAAGGATGTCAACATTAGAATATCCCAAAATGATGATTAGATAATGTTATGGAGAACATTGAATTATAGTTTGCAAATTGTTCGAAAACATAAACACTGAACATGAATGAGTTTTATACACAAACATGATATGTATTGTTTTTCATGTATTAGTATTAAAAGTTGTCGTTATGTAATATGAACCATGGCTAATTGTTGTGTTGAATGAATTCAAGTGCATGTGCATGTCAAACATCATTATAAACCCATGATTATCATGGATTGAAACATATGAATATTTCAATGCATTTATAAATTTGTGCACATCAATTGATTTGTGGCATATTTTTGTTTTTATAAGACATAAGATGTGAAACATTCAAAGGTTGTGGTCACGATTGATGTCTTCATAATGTTGCATAAAAAGTTGTATTCAAGGTTTGTATAATTACATGAAAATAATGTAAGTTTTTAATTGAGAAATGAATGATATTCACATCACCATTATTGTGTGCTATAAAATTGATGCCCAACATTATCAAAACTAAAAAAGTCATATACATGAAAACATGCACACAACATCCAAGAAAATTCACCTATAACTTGCAAGAATCTAAATTCAACAACACACAAAACACAAACATGTTTCTCCTATGTGCTTTGAAATCTCAAAACATGAAAGATGAAATTGTAAAGCCATACCATGGGGATAAACCCCTTCAACCATTTTTTAAAAAATTAGAACCATGTTCATACTGAATTGGATTCCAACCACAAATAACAAACTACAAGAAAGTAATGTCTTGTAACAAATACATGACACCATTGTTTTTAATCTTTTTGTTTCTATATATACATTCGAATCCACATTAAAAAATTCATGTTGAAGAATAGCCAATAATTTATTTCTTTTAATTGGAATGCAAGATATAACTATATATGTTAAGTCATTTTTTAAAACATTAATACAATAAAAAACTAATTCATCTAGTGACAATTCTTGGGAATAATGGATAGTTTTTGTTGTTACAAATTGAATTGAAAATTGAATTGTTGTAATAAATGATTGGGCTTACCAACTTTTATATCTTTGATGATAAGTTTAACTAATGTCCATTTTGATTCAATGTGGTTATCATAATTATGATTGATTTTATTTTTTGTTAATGTTCCAATTTTGGAGTTTTGAAACATTAATATCCGTATTATGATTTTTTCATTATAGGTTGTTGATGCTTTAAATATGTCATCTCCATTCACAAGACCATTAGATGTTGCATAATTACTAACACATAATTCAACTAACATATCTTTTTTTAATTGAATAATTAAATGCAAACTTGAAATTTTGCTTGAATCATTTGAAAGTTTGTAAAATGGGTAAGCATGATAGGCGATTAATGCCCATAGCTTTGAAAATAAGTGAGAGACTTGATGTGTTAGTAAACACACATTTTCATTATGTTTGCATTTTTTTTTTAAAAAAAAATGGAATAATAAAGACCATTGGGTGGTTGTTGATAACAAATTGAATTTTTAAATTGAATATTTTTCATACTTTATATTATTGTACAAAATGTGTTCAATGTTTGTATGAAAATCATATTGAATTGTCACATAATTACATTTAGTTCATAACGTTTTGAAATATCCTACTATTTTTCATAGGGGGCACTTGATAAAAATTGCATGCCATCTATCACAAAAACTTACAATTGTTCATATCAACCCTATTCAATGTGTCTAATGATAAATTTAGCAAACTAAATAAGGATTGTTGAATAGGTATGTTCAACACTAAATGTATTAAACCATCAATATTCAATGCAACTTTACCTATGGACCTTATGAATAAAGCTTTGGTTTTTTTAAGTTTAAAGACATGCTTTTATTATACAATCATAATAGTCTTTAAATTATGAGTTTCAATGTAAATGCTTTACCTATTCCAACACCCCATGTCAAAAATTTAAAAATCAATGATTTATTTCATTATTTTCCTATGTGTAATCATTTCAAATAATAGTATTTGTTCTTCATTAAATTGTATAATTAAACTATGATATTCATATCCTTTCATCATCATGCAATATGATGATTTTGTGAAAATTTTATTTTTAATGTTTGCACATTTTGGTTTAATGCATCATGTGATTAAATCACAAAGTTAGATATTAAAAAATTAAATTATTTAATATTGATTTTGTTTGTTATTGAAATCACATGGTGTAAGTCATTTATCTCATTGTTTATGTTGTCATTCCAAATATTAATTAGATGTGATGCTTTTGATTTAGAATTAATTGAACCATCTTTTCCCTCTATATTTGGATATGGCATTTTGTGATTAAACATAGATTTGATCTTTAAAATGTCATCATGCAATTAACACTATGCATCATTCTATGTGGCATTAGTTCCAAGTTGTGAAGTTTATAAATGGTGAATATAATAAAATTTGTTTTCTTGACCAATTTTCAATATCTTTATATTTATTATAATTTACAAACCTAATAATTTGGGGTTTGTGTCATTTCAAGATTTTTTTAATGTTATAATTTTTTTTTTGATAAATGACAAAATGATTAAGATGATTAATGTATTTATTTATGATCGATGATCACATTATATCAATTGAATTTGGTTCCAATTGATTTTATATAGCTTGTGGATTTAACACAAGAGTGCATTATTCTAAATGAGAAGTGCTGATAAATTTAAATGTTCAAGATGAATGATATAAATGGTAAAAATAAACACAAAATGAATGGCTAGTTGAAGAATCAATTGCTGAACATTAATTTTTAAATTACCCAATTTTTGAAGTCTTATATTTGTGATGCATTTTTACACAAATAAATTGTAATTATGAATTAATGTATCTATTTTTGTCATATATGATATGATGTTGCAATTGCATATGGGTCTAAAATAAATTGAATATTAGTATTTGCATCACAAAGACTATTGCCAAAAAAATAAAATCAATAAAAACAACTCATAATTGTATCTACAAATTCTTACTTGTGTTAAAGGCCTTCCTTGTCACTATATAATTGTTTTCAACATATGCACACCCACTTGCTTGGACATTTTTCTATAATCATTGTTAATCTTTAGGACGTGTCATTCAAGCAACAATGAAATTGAACACAACATGGGCAAAAACAGGGAACAACATTGTACCCAAGATGAATGAGAATATGATGCATTATGTGGAGTGCATGCAAACATTAAAAGTTCAAAACCAAGTTATACTATGTCTAGAAAAAACACCTTGGGTTATGCATTGTTAAGGTCATTTTCAAATAAATTGTCAACTTCCCCATGGTCATTTTCATCAAACTAACAACCATAAAATAAGGGAGTCTTTACATCAGTATCACAATCCATATCATAATCTTCCACACAATGTCCTTTTGGCCTTGCCTTGTCTACATAAATCATAGGAATTAGCATGTGCTCATGTCATGAACATACAAGCTACACCATACTAGAGACCACTAATTTTGCATAATACAAATATAATAAAAAATGAATGGAATATCATTTGATAGTACATTGAACAAGGTATGGATCATGGAACATAACATTAATATGTTTCAAATGCATGAGTACATGCCTACAACAACATCTATAAACCTTGTAACTATGATTTTTCATGCAATTGATGTACTTGTTCCTAATGAACTCCCATGCAAATAACAAGATGATGTTGTCATGCATATTTTAGTGCATTTGACACATTTTGAACATTCAACTAGAATCCATGGACTTACAAGTTGCTCATATCTTCACATGGTGATGGATTTCACAGTAGCAACGATTTTTTTTTCGTGCTAGTTCGTTTCATCTCTCAAAAAATGTCTCACATTTGTTTGTTAAAAAAATTCTAAAACATGAATTTCTTTTTTGTTGATTTCAATCCAATCTATGCGACAACTTTTGCCACTTATCGACAATCATTTGAATTTTTTTGTCAAAATAACATATTTTTGGCCTTTGTGAAAACCTTTTTTCTAAAAACATTAGATACACAAAATATTTTAGCTACCACCGAGAGGGTCTCAATAGGAGCCTCCTTGCGCATTATAAAAATAGGATTTTAGTTTTATTTATGTTTGTCCATTGGGTTTGGTGTAGGATCTTAAATTTCTTCATGTTTGTCCATTCAATTTAGTTTGAGCACCTTTTCACATTCCTCCATTGGCTCCAATTGGAGCACAAGATCTTTTTCATCTTCATCCTCCTCCATGGCGTCTTATATATTCAAGCATTGGAATTTCAACTTTGTGCTTTTCCATGCCAACTACTTCGAACAATTGATCCTCTTCATGCATGCACGCTACTCGCAACATTTCTAGTGATTTTACATGCTCCTCCACTGGCTCTAATTGGAGCACACAACCTTCTTCATCTTCTTCAAACCTCTATATTGTCATGTTCAAGCATTGAGATTTCAACTTCATGTTTTTCCATTGTAATTACTTTGAGGAGCCAATCCTCTTCATGCATGCATGTTACTTGAAATATTTTTTATGATTCTACACATTCCCCCATTGGATCCAATTGGAACGCGAGACCCTCTTCATCTTCATCCTTTTCTGTACCATCTTGTTCGGGCATCATGATTTCAACTTCGCGTTTTTCCATCACAATTATTTTGAAAATTCAATCTTTTTCATGCATGCACGTTATTCATGAATTTTTGGTGATTTTACGTGTTCCTCGACTAACTTTGATTGGAGCATATGACCTTTTTCATCTTCATCTTCCTTTGTAGCGTCTTGTTCGGGCGTCAAGATTTCAACTTTACGTTCTTCCATTGCAACTACTTCAAGCACCTGCTCTTCTTCATGCATGCATGTTACTTGCAATATTTCCAATGATTTTACATGTTCCTCCATTGATTCTGATTGGAGCACATAAGCTTTTTCATCTTCATTTCCTATGTGGCATTTTATTCAAGCATTGAGATTTCAACTTCATGCATTTGATCCTCTTCCTGCATGCACGTTGTTCGCAATATTTTTGGTGATTCTACCATATTTGTCATCTTTTTATCAAAATTTTCAAGTTTTTTCTACAAATGAAAAACTTTAGTGGTGAGGATGATGTTGTGAAGCAACTGAATTCGTTGTTGACAACGGCAAGGAATTGTAGGACAAGGAGGCATCCGTATTTTTTTTGGCATTCTAATCTCTTCACACACGGAAAAAACATTATTGACTTCTGGACACAAGAAAAAGGCCCATACTACTAGATGGTCTTGCTAGTTTAGTGCCATGCATTTAATAGTTATATTATAATGTCATGGCAACTTTAGCATGACTTATCTTTTTTTGAAAATGTGAATTTTTTTTTTGAATTATCATGATACAAGGTTTCCTATGTAGGATAAACAACCATTTATTTTAGATATAGATAAATGGCCATTTGTGTGTCATTCTATGTTGTAATATCCTTTGTTTTGAATGATATAATCTAACATGGGCCCAACAAAAAAACCCACACTACATATATCTTTACGCGGTGTTGGATTTTGCACCAACAATTTCTTTTTCATGCAAGTTCACTTCATTTCTTGGAAAATGTTTCACATTTGTTTGTTAAAAATATTTTTGAAACACTAGTTTAAAAATTTTCATTTCTATCCAATCCATGTGACCATTTTCGCCATCTTTCAATAATCATTTGAAAGCTTCTTTCATAATAACATTTTTCTGGCAATTTGTGAAAACATTTTTTCTAGAAACTTTATATAAACCAAATGTTTTAGTTGTTGCCAAAAGGGTTTCAACAAGAGCCTCTTCGCACATTATGAGAATAGGATTACGATTTTCTTTACGTTCGTCCATTAAGTATGGTGCAACATCTTGGATCTTTTCACATTCATCCATTGGGTTGAATTTGAACAACTCTTGATGCTCCTCCATTGACTTTAATTAGAACACATGACCCTCTTCATCTTCATCCTCTTTCATGGCATCTTGTTTGGGCATCAAGATTTAAACTTTGTGCACCTTATCCTTTCCATGCATACATATTGCTTGTAATATTTCTAATGATTCTATGTGCTCTTCCATCGGCTCCAATTAGAACATAAGACCTTTTTCATCTTCATCCCTTTTGTGATGTCATGTTTAAGCATTGGGATTTCAACTTTGTGCACCCAATCCTCTTCATGCATGCACATTGTTCGTAATATTTCTAGTGATTATACCGGCTTTGCCATCTTCCTATCAAGTTTTTCAAATTCTTCCACAAATGAAAAACTTCAATGGCAAAGGAAATGTTGTGGAACGACCAAGTTCACTATTGGCAATAGTAAGGAATTGTAGAGCGAGGAGGCATCCTTTTTTTTGCATTCTAATTTCTTCACACATGAAGAAAACATTATCGACTTCTAGACATGGGAAGAAGACCCATATTATTAGATGGTTCCAGTTTCATGCCATGCACTTAATAATTATATTGTAATGTCATGGCAACTTCTGCACTACAATTTTTTAAAAATATTGATTTTTTTAAAAAAAATATTGCGATACAAGGTTTTATATGTGGGATAAATAGTCATTTGTGTTTCATTAGAAAGTATAATCTCCTTTGTCTTAAATGATATAATTTGACATGAACTAAACACAAAGACCAAAGTTTTGAGTAAAATAAATATCTAGCAATAGCTTACTAAAATTCAAAGAATTTTTATTAAAATTTCAAAAAAACATATAGGTTGTAACGTAAAAATTCAAAATTCTATTCGCAAACCCACCACTCATTTCAAAAAATTATCTATGAGTCTAAATCATCCCAAATAAATATACCTTGATGCTGAAAAAAGAATTTTTAAAAAAACCAAATAATTTTTATTTGTATATGATCAATTTTGTAGAATGATTGGTGATATTGGAGATGTGAAACAATATTTGTTTTGAAAAAATCAATCATCAAAAACCTAGAAAAAGGTAGAAGAAATATAAACATCATATATGTCTATGAAGTTTGTAGAGAAAAAACTCTTTCAATGACAAGACATTGAAGGTAATCTTTAAGATCATTTTTTTCTAATGTCAACTACATTTAGGGATGTCAACAAATTCACAAAAGGTGGGTTCAAATAACGTTTATTCATGGATATGATGTTTGCAAAAGAAAAAACACAAGGGATGTTCTTCCCTTTGGAAAGTGTGGAGGTTTTTTCATGAAATCCAACCGTCTATATAACTCACATGATCACATTCTTTTAATCCTTCTTATTCCTACAAACCATTAACATATTTAAAAAGGATGGCTACATAAAGCAAATCATTACATTTTGAACCAAGAAAGAAAATTTGAAGGAATTTGAGGTGAGAAAAATGGGAAAAAAAAAAAAAAAAAAAAAAAAAAAAAAAAAAAAAAAAAAAAAAA
>Ga0116229_10005420_pt1 | contig 20828 bp, 20 predicted proteins | sample S1TSphgellanicum_3_FD_87313 | JGI IMG/M metagenome (GOLD analysis project Ga0116229, IMG submission 87313) | Host-associated microbial communities from peat moss isolated from Minnesota, USA - S1T2_Fc - Sphagnum magellanicum MG | ecosystem: Host-associated > Plants > Peat moss > Unclassified...
AGACCGCCCCGGCTATGGCCCTCGCGAACTCGCGGCATTCCACGCGGCTGCCAAAGCCGACGCGGTCGCCGCGCGCGAGCCGTCGGGGTTGATCATCGCGGCCGATACCGTCGTCGATCTCGATGGGACGGCGCTTGGAAAGCCCCGCGACGCGGGCGATTCCGCTCGCATGCTGACCGCGCTTTCGGGCCGCGCCCATACGGTCCATACCGCATACGTTGCCCGCGAGATCGGGGGGGCGACGGTCGCGGCGACCGTTTCGACCGACGTCTGGTTTTCTAAGCTTTCCGACGAGACCATCCGAACGTATATCGCGACGGGTGATCCCTTCGACAAGGCCGGGTCCTATGGTATTCAGGGACGCGGGGCCGCGCTCGTCGAGCGAATCGAAGGCGACTTCTATACCGTGATGGGCTTCCCGCTCGGCGACTTCGTTCGCCGCCTCCCCGAACTCGGCTATCGCCTATGAGCGCGATGCTGAAGAGCGTGCGCTCGACGGTCAGCCCCGATATCGGTCTCGACCTCGGCACCGCGAACACCGTCGTGTACGAACGCGGCGCGGGCGTCATCGTCAGCGAGCCCTCGGTCGTTGCCTACGACATGCGCACCGATGAGATCGTCGCGATCGGACGTTCCGCCAAGGAAATGGAAGGCCGCGTCCCCCCCCACATGCGCATCGTGCGCCCGCTCCAGCGCGGCACGATCTCCGATTTCCGGGCCGCCCAGACGCTGGTGGCGCGCCTGGTCGATCGCGCGCTCGCCACGCGTCCGCGCCTGGCACCGCGCTTGATCGCCTCGATCCCCGGCTGCGCGACCGACATCGAATGTAAGGCCGTGGAACAAGCGGTTCGAGCCGCAGGCGCACGTTACACCACGTACGTGCCGCAGGCGGTCGCCGCGGCGGTCGGCGCGGGCCTCGACGTCACGAGCATCCGCGCGCAGATGGTCGTGGATATCGGCGGCGGCACGACCGAGATCGCCGTCCTCGGAACCACGGGCGTGATCCGCCTTTCCTCGATTCAGATCGGCGGCGACTTCCTCGACCAGTCGATCGTCAATCGGCTGCGCGCCGAGCGCTTCGCGATCGGCGCGTTGACCGCCGAGCGCCTGAAGGTCGAACTTGGGTTTGCCGGCCGCGCGCCCGGCTCCGCGTCCCTTCTTATCAACGGCAACGACCTCGACGCCGCGTCGCCGCGCGCGCGTGAAGTGCGGGAGTGGATCGTCGGCGAAGCGATGGAAGAGGGCATCGAACGCATCTTGCGCGGCGTCCTCGCCGTCATCGAGTCGGTTCCGCCGGACGTCGCCTCCGACCTGATCGAAAGCGGGATCACGCTCACGGGTGGTGGCGCGTTGATCACGGGGCTGGCGGCGGTGATCGGCGGTCGAACGAACGTGCCGACGACGGTCGCACGCGAGCCGCTCACGTGCGTCGCGCGCGGAGCCGGCGAAATTCTCGGATCGCCGACGCTCCACGAACAGCTCCGGCCGCACGCGGATCGATTCACGAGGTGGTACCAATCTTTACGTATCGGGATGAGAGAAAGCTATTCGCCGTAATCGGCGCGGTGATCGTCGCCGCTCTGATCGCTCTCGTCCAACTCGACGCCGCGAAATCCGGTAAGCCCAGTATCATCGCCGACGTCGTCACGTCGACCGCGTTCGTCGTCCAGAGCACGGTTGCGACCGTCGCGGGTGCCGTGCGCGGCGTGGGCGCCGGCATCGCGGCGGCGCCGCACCTCGCCACGCAAAATGCCGAGCTCCGTGAGAAGAACCGCGTGCTTCGCTCCGAAAACGCGCGGCTGCGCGAAGCGCTCGCGCTCGCGCCGGAAGCCGCGGAAATCGCGAACGCGGCGGCCGCGTTGCCCGGCGGCATCGAAGCATCCACGATCGGCTACGATCCCGAAGGTATCGATCGCGAAATCACGCTCGATCGCGGCAGCCGCGCCGGCATCGCCGCCGACGACGGCGTGGTCAACGAAGACGGCGTGGTGGGCCGAATCGTCACCACGACGCCGCTCGAAAGCACCGTGCTCTTGGTGACCGACGGCGCGAGCAAAGTGCCGGCGGTGGTGCAGCGCGGCCGTTGGTGGGGCATCGCGACCGGCACGAACGGGCGCATCCGCCTCGAATACATCTCGCAGGATGCGAAGTTGCGCGTGGGCGACCCGGTCGTCACGGGATCCGGCCGCTCGTTCCGCGCGGGCCTTCCGCTCGGAACGATCGCGCGCATCGACCATCCCGACGGCTCGCTCTATCAGAGCGCGTTGCTCGAACCGGCCGTCGCATTCGGACGCATTTCCCGCGTGATCGTCGTTCCGCGCACGTCGATCGACGACCGTGCGCCGGCAATCCACGGCGACTGACGACGATGCCCGTGCGCTCGGATGAGGATATCGCGCGAACGCGCGCATTCTGGGTCGCCCAGCGCCCGAGTGAAACGGTCGCGCCCGCATACGTTCCCGGCGCCCCCGTTTGGTGGCAGGCCGCGCTCGCACTGATCGCGGCGCTCGCGATCCAAGCGAGCTTGTCGCCCGTGCTCGCATTCCGCGGCGCGACCGTCTCGTTCGTGGTGCTCGTGGTCGCGTGGTACGGCATTCGCGGCGGCGCGCTTTCCGGTCTCGTGTTCGGCCTGATCGCGGGTGCGTGCGAGGATGCCCTCGCCGGTTCGACGGGCGTCGCGTGGACGTTTGCGACCGGACTCGCGGGACTGACTGCGGGCGCGTTCGCGCGTTCGTGGCTCTCCGACATCAAGGCCGCACTCATCGCCGGCGTGGCCGCACTCACGTTGCTCCGCTACGCCGCGTTCGCCGTCGCGTTGCAAATGCAGAACCATCCGCTCGCGATGCCGGAGACGCACTTGCACGCGGCGCTCTGGCAGGCCGCGGTCGACGCGCTCGTCGCCTTCCTCGCATTGCAGTTCGGACTCGAGATCGGAGGACGGCTTGCGCACCGTCGCTGAAGGGCCGCGCCCGTTTCCGCGCGCGACGTGGCGTATGGTCGCCTTCGTGCTCGTCGTGTTTCTCGCGCTCTGCGCGCTGATCGGGCGCCTCACGCAAGTTCAGATTCTCGAGGGCGAACGATTCGCCGCGGCCGCGCGAGAGAATCAGATCCGGCGAATTCCGGTCGCGGCGCCGCGCGGTCGCATCTACGATCGCAACGGCGTCGTCCTGGTGCGCAGCCGCCCATCGTTCGTCTGCGCGATGATCCCCTCCGACGTGCGCGACGCGGCACATACGATGCGCGAACTCTCGAGCGTGCTCGGCATACCCGAAGCGACGCTCTGGCGACGGCTCCTACACCATCACGGAATCGACTACAAGAATTTCGATGAGGTCGCGGTCTACGAACCGTACGGACCGATCGTCCTCGCGAGCGATCTGACGGCGACGCAAATGGCGCGGCTCGCCGAGTCGCAAGATCAGTTGCCGGGACTCGATCTCGAAGCGCAGCCGGTTCGCGACTATCCCTATCACAAGTTCGGCTCGCACTTCTTCGGCTACGTCGGCGCGATCACGGAGGACGAGTTCAAGAGCCTTGCCGGCAAAGGCTACACCGAGAACGACGTGATCGGCAAGGAAGGGCTCGAGCAGCAGTACGATCGCTATCTGCGCGGCAAGCCGGGCGGCGAGCAGATCGAAGTCAACGCGTCGGGCCAACTCGTTCGGCGTCTCGGTCCCGTCGATCCGATTCCGGGCGACAGCGTGATCCTCTCCATCGATTGGCGACTGCAATCGATCGCGGAAAACGCGCTCCGCGATCAGTTGCTCGCGACGGCGAAACTGCGCGGACATCCGGTCGCGGGCGCGGTCGTCGTGCTCGATCCGCGCGATGGCGGCGTGCTCGCGCTCGCGTCGTATCCGAACTTCGACCCGAACGATTTCACGAACGGCATTTCCGAGAAGCGCTTCTCCGCATATTTGAACGATCCGCTGCGACCGCTCTACGATCGCGCGATCGGCGCGGCGACGCCCACGGGATCCACGTTCAAGATGGTCACGGGAAGCGGCGCGATCACCTCCGGCGTGATCGGAGAAAATCAAGTACTGTACGATTCCGGCGCGTGGAACTGTCACGGGCATACGTTCGTCGATATCGCATCGGGCGGACTCGGGGTCACGAACTTCGAGCACGCGCTCGCCGCATCGTCCGACGGCTATTTCTATCAACTCGGCTATCGCCTCGGCCACGCGCGCCTGCGTTACTTCGCCGAGCAGTACGGGCTCGGCTCGACGCTCGGCATCGACATTCCGGGCGAGTATCCCGGCAACTGGCCGACCAACGCCTGGTCGATGAAAGTCTACGGTCTGCCGCTCGAACCGAGCGACGTCTGCCAACTCGCGATCGGTCAGGGTGCGATGCAGGCGACGCCGCTGCAGATGGCCGACGTCACGGCGACGGTCGTCAACGGCGGCACGTTGTTCCGGCCGCATCTGGTGCAAGAGATTCGCGATCCGCAAGGGCGCCTCGTTCGACGGTTCGACGATCAGATCGTGCGGCACGTCGCCGTGACGCAAGAGTCGCTGCGTGAAGTGCGCGCGGGCATGGATCAAGTGACGCAACCGTGGGGAACGGCCTACGGCGAAGACGTGCCTGGCGTGCCCTACGGCGGCAAGACCGGAACGGCCGAAACCGACGGCGGGAACGGACCGAACACGACGTGGTTCGTCGCGTACGCACCCGCGTCGCATCCGACGATCGCACTCGCCGTCTTCATGGAACGCACGGGTGGCTACGGTGCGACGACGGCCGCGCCGGTCGCGCGCCGCATCATCGCCGGATACTTTCACAAGAAGCTGCCGTGAGCGAGACGAAGGTACGAGCATGATCGGGCACCACATACGACCCTCGGCCGCCGCGTTACGCCTTTCCGGTGAAGGGGCGTTCGAAGCGCTCGCGCGCGCGCGCGAACTCGAGTCGCAGGGCCACGACGTGATCCATCTCGAGGTCGGCGAACCGGATTTCGCAACGCCCGCGCACATCAAACGTGCGGGCATCGCCGGAATCGAACACGACGCGACGCATTACTCGCCCTCGGTCGGCATCGCGGCCCTGCGCGACGCCGTCGCGAGCTACGCCGCGCGCTTCCGCAACATCGCGCCGTTCGCACGCGAGAACGTCGTGATCAGCCCCGGCCTCAAACCCCTGATCTGGAACGTGTTCGCGGCGCTCCTCGATCCCGGTGACGAAGTCATCTTCGCAGATCCCGCATACCCCGCATACGCGGGCGGCGCCGCATATCTTCAGGCGCAGGCGACGCCGATTCCGCTCCTGGAGTCGACGGGATTCCGTCTCGATCTCGACATGCTCGCCGCGAAGATCTCTCCGCGCACCAAAGTGCTCGCGCTCAACTCGCCGCACAATCCGACGGGCGGCGTCCTCACGCGATCCGATCTCGAAACGATCGCGGAGCTCGCGATTCGCAACGACGTGACGGTCGTCTCCGATGAGATTTACAGTCGCAACGTGTACGGGGGAGATTTTTTCTCGATCGCCGCGCTCGACGGAATGCGCGAGCGAACGATCCTGCTCGACGGCTTCTCGAAAGCGTACGCGATGACGGGCTGGCGGCTCGGATACGGAATCATGCCGGCGGATATCGCGAAGACGGTCGCGTTGATCGGCCAGAATAACTACTCGTGTACCACGACGTTCGTGCAAGAGGCGGGCATCGCCGCGCTCGAGGGTCCGGACGAACCCGTCGTCGCGATGGTCGACGAATTCCGCGTGCGTCGCGATGCGATCGTCGCGGGATTGAATTCGCTACCCGGCATCACGTGCCGCGTTCCCGACGGCGCGTTCTACGCGTTCCCGAACGTCTCGGGCGTCACGACCGACGACCGCAGGCTCGCATCGTTCTTTCTCGAGGAGGCGTACGTCGCCGCGCTCGCCGGACGCGGCTTCGGTCATGCGGGCCGCGGCTACATGCGCTTCTCATACGCAAACTCGCTCGAGAAGATCGATGCCGCCATCGAGCGGATGCGCGCGGTGTTACCGCGCTATTCGGACTAGCCCCGCTCTCCGATTAGCGACGCACGCGCCGCGGTCGCCACGCGCGCGACACGGCGAGGGCGTTCGCGACACGTTCGCGTTCGACGCGAGCCGCTTCTTCGGCACGCACCTCGGCGACGATGATCTGCGGTAGCGCGATGGCCAGCGGATCGAATTCCATGCGGTAATGTTCCCCGCGCTACGGATGCTAAACGGCCGCGCACGCTCGCCGCGCACGTCTTTACATGCGCATCGCCGATTTCACGTCGGCGAGCGTGGGACGCGCGACTTCGCGCGCTCGCTCGGCACCAGTCTGTAAGATCCGATCGACGCTCGCCGGATCGATCGCGGCGCGACGTTCGCGAATCGGTTGCATGGATTCGTTGAGGCGTTCGGCGCATTCGCTCTTGCAGTCCACACAACCGAGCGCTCCCGACGTACACTCTTCGCGGATCACGGGAACGCGTGCCGCGTTGACGATCTTGTGCAGTTTGAACACCGGGCAGATATCGGGATTGCCCGGATCGTGTCGCCGAATTTTGTTCGGATCCGTCAGCATCGCGCGAACTTTCTTCGTGGTCGTCGCCGCGTCGTCGGCGATGTCGATCGCATTGCCGTACGACTTCGACATCTTGCGCCCATCGGTGCCCGGCACGTCGGGAAATTCGGACAGCAGTCCTTCGGGTTCGACGAGGACGGGTCCGTAGAGATTGTTGAAGCGGCGCACCACTTCGCGACCGAGCTCGAGGTGCGAGAGTTGGTCGCGGCCGACCGGCACGGCACCCGCGCGTACGACCGCGATGTCGATCACCTGCATCAACGGGTAACCGAGAAATCCGTACGTCGCGATCTCGCCGCCGAGCGCGGCGATCTGATCCTTGAACGTCGGCACGCGCTGCAGCCACGCCACGGGAACGACCATCGAGAGCAACAGATGCATCTCCGCAATTTCGGGGAGCGCGGATTGCACGTACACGACGGAGCGCTCCGGATCGATGCCCGCGGCGAGCCAGTCGAGCACCACATCGCGAATGCCCGGCGCGATCTCTTCCGTGCGGTCGAAGGCCGTGGTGAGCGCGTGATAGTCGGCCACTTCGAAAAACGTCTCGTGATGCTTCGCAAGCTCGACCCAGTTCTCGAGCGCGCCGAAGTAATTGCCGAGATGGAGCCGTCCGGTGGGTCGCATGCCGGACATGACGCGCCGCACGGTCGGCACGTGCAGTTCGCTCGCGAGAGATTCGACGTCTTTGGTCACGACCGTAGGAATGGGACCGGGCGGGTCCGGGTCCCTTCGAAGCCGGCCTCAGTAGGCGAGGTTCATGCCGCCGACGCGACGCGCGGTCGCGAATTTTTCCCGCACGAAGGTGCGACCGAACGTAACGGCGTCCTGGAGCGCGTCGCCGTGCGCGAGCCGAGCGGCGATCGCACACGCGAGTAGGCAACCCGTTCCACGCAACGTTCCGGAAAGGCGCGGCGACTCGAACACGGTCGTCGCATCGCCCGCGACGAGGACGTCGACCGCGGCGTCCGCCAGGTGTCCGCCCTTCACGAGCACCGCACGCGCGCCGGCGGCGCAGAGCCTGCGGCCAGCCGCCTCCATCGCATCCACGGTCGCGATCGTGCCCGTGCCCGTGAGTCGCGCCGCCTCGTCGAGGTTCGGCGTGAGAAGTCGCACGTGCGGAACGAGTCGCTCGAGCAGCGCGCGCTCGAAGGCCGGATCCGCGAAGTCACCGCCGCCGCTCGCCGAAAGGACGGGATCGTAGACCGCGGGCGCGTTTGCCGCCGCCACGTGTGCGGCGATCACCTCGAGCGTGGGAACGTCGAGCAGCGCACCGATGCGATACGCGGCGACCTCCGCATCCCGCAACGCGTGCAACTGCGCGGCAACGACGTCGGCCGGAACGGCATGTCGCGCGGCGATCCCGCTTCGATCTTGCGCCGTCACACCCGCGACGACCGTGACCGGGTGAACGCCGCATTCCGCGAGAGCGAGGATGTCGAGGCCGAGACCCGCGGCGTTCCACGGGTCGCTCGTGCCGATCGAGGCGACGATCACCGCGCGAGTGCGTCCCAGCGCGCGATCAAGTCGCGGGCCGCGGCCGCGGGATCGGCCGCCCGCGCGATCGCGGAGATGACGGCCGCCATCGACGCACCGCTGCGCGCGACGCCCGCGAGATTTCCCGCATTGATGCCGCCGATCGCGACGACGGGAAGGCGCGTCGCATCGACGACCGCCCGGATGCCGGCTTCGCCGATCGCAGCGCCCGCGTCCGCTTTCGTTCCGGTCGCCGCGTAGGGCCCGACGCCGACGTAGTCCGCGCCGAAACGTTCCGCGGCGAGCGCTTCTCCGGGCACGCCGCACGACACGCCGAAGATCCGCGAACCCAGCGTCGCGCGGATCGTCGCAGGGTCGCGTTCCATGAGGTCTTCCTGGCCCGCGTGCCACCCGTCGGCCTCGAGCGCGCACGCGAGGTCGTCGTTCACGATCAGGAGCGCGCCGCGAGCGCGCGTGACCGCATGCATCGCGCGAACGACCCGCGGATCCACGCCCGCCTTCGCGCGATATTGCACGACGCGAACGCCCGCATCGAGGAGCGAATCGAGGAGCGCGAGCGGTTCGTTCGAGACCGCACGATCGACGATACCGTAAATTCCGCGAAGCGGCACGACGCCCGCAGCTTCGAGCCCTTCGAGCCGCGCACCGCATTCGCGCACGCCCTCGGCAATCGCGAGCGCCGCGTAGCGTACGCGCGCCTCGTACCAGAGCCGCGCGGCCTCATAACGATTCCCGAGACGCTCGCTGAGCTCCGCGACGAGGCGCACGGCGTTCGCGAGCTCGAGCGCGTCGCACCCTTCGTCCGCGCGATCGATTTCTAACGCTTCGCGCAAATATGGTTCTGCGACCGTCGGACGCTCGGCCGCGAGATGTGTGGCGCCGAAATTCCGCAACAGGTGCGCGAGGAGCGACGGCTCGCCTTCGACGCGCGCGAGCGCGGTCGCCTCCGCGTACGCCGCGATCGCACCGCTATCGTTGCCGAGATCGCGCTCGATGCGGCCGAGGCCGGATAACGCGGCGATCAGGTCGCGTCGCGAGCCTTCGACGCGCGCGGTCGCTACCGTCTCGACCGAGATCTCTCGCGCGTCCTGCGAACGGTGCGCGCGGCGGGCACGCATCGCGTTCTCGATGCGCTCGGCGATACGTTCGTGTGGAGTCACGAGACGCGTCGCCTATATGTTTCGTATCTTAAGTATTTCGCTTTACGACCGAACAATATTCGAAACCTACGTCCCGATCGCGATTGGGGCGAACGGCAAGTCGAACGGCTCGTTCGCGCCGTCCGCGAGCGCGGGCGCGAGCGTCAGTTGGAGGCTTCGCGGCGTGAAGCGCTCGGGCGTCGCAAAGGTCATGAACCCCGTGTATCGCGCGCTGCTCGGCAAGCGGAGTCCGAGGTAGAGTTCGGTGTCGGTCAGTCCCGGCGCGCGCACGGCGATCGGCCGATAGACCGTGCCGGCCGCGTCTCGCAGGACGCTCCGTCCGTACGGCAAGAGCGTGACCGCTCTCGGCCCACGGTTTTCGAACGTGACGACGAACTCGACGCGCCCCGTGAAAAACGACACCTTACGGATCGTCGCACGAAGACCGCCGCTCTCCGCAACCGCTCCGGACGGAGCGTCGGCACGCCACGGGTGGCCTGGATCGTGAATCGCCTCGCCGGCACTCGCGCTCACGATACCGTAGGGCACCTTGACGGTCGCGGATGCCGGCGCGTCGCTCGCGTGGTCGACGAAGCGCACCCGCTCGGAGACGACGGCGACCGTTCCCGCGGCGGTGGACTCCGATGCGACGATGCGAAAGCTCTCGAGTTCGAAACGGTCGGCGACGTACGAACTCGCGTAGTTGCGCGCCGTTCCGAAATAGCGGCGCTCGCCCGCGTCGAGAAGCGCGAACGCCGCCTCGTAGCGTGCGCCCTCGAGCGCCGCGAGGTAGGCGGCGAGCACGGTCCGCTGCGCGTGCGAGAGATTCGCCGCCGCCGGCACCGGCGCGAGCACCGCGAGCGCCAACGTCAGGACGACGGAACCGCGGGCGGATGCCGTCACGGGACGTCGGGAAGGAGCGCCTCGACGATTCTGCCGAGGTCGCCCTCGTCCGCGTAGCGGATCTCGATGCGTCCGCCCTTCACGCCGGCGACGATCGCCACCGGCGCGCCGAGGGCGTAGCGCAGGCGCGCCTCGAGTGCGTCGCGGTCGGGAGACGGTCGGCGCGGCGCCGCCGGGGGAACGCTCGAACGGCGGCGTTCGCCAAGGCGCTCCACGTCGCGGACCGTCAATCCGTCCCTCACGATCCGCTCGGCCACGGCTTGACGTTCCGACGTGTCGATCGCGAGCAGCGCGCGGGCGTGGCCGACCGAAAGAGCACCGCTACGCACCAGCGCTTTGATTGGGTCGGCGAGATTGAGCAGGCGCAACGCGTTCGCCACGGCGGGCCGGCTCTTGCCGATCCGCTCGGCGAGCCGCTCCTGCGTGTAGCCGTACTCCTCGATCAAGTGCGCGAATCCCATCGCCTCTTCGAGGGGATCGAGATCCGCGCGCTGGAGATTCTCGACGACCGCGACTTCCAAGCTCGATCGATCGTCGGCCTCGCGGACGATGGCGGGGATCGTCTCGAGGCGCGCGGCCGCGGCGGCACGCCAGCGACGCTCGCCGGCGATCAGCTCGTACGCCGGTCGTTCTCCGAGCGCGATCGGAACCGGGCGCACGAGAATCGGCACGAGAACGCCGAGTTCGCGGATCGACTGTTCGAGCTCCGCGAGGGCCGCGGGCGCAAACGTCTTACGGGGCTGACGCGGGTTCGGCCGGATCGCATCGACTCGAATCTCGACCAAGCCGTTGGCACTCGCGGCGTTCCCGGCCCGCTCCGGGCCGAGTAACGCATCGAGCCCGCGCCCGAGCCCACGTTTTTGGGCGCTCATCGTGCGGCGACTTCCCGCGCGAGCGCCATATAGGCCTGGGCGCCGCGACTCTTGACGTCGAGGAGCGCGACAGGCTTTCCATACGAGGGCGCTTCCGAAAGGCGGATATTCCGTGGAATTTGCGTTTTGAACACCTGGCTCGGGAAAAAGGCGTGGACCTCGTCGAGAACGTCGGACGCGAGCCGCGTACGGCCGTCGAACATCGTCACGAGTACGCCCGAGATGTGAAGGGCGGGGTTGAGTGCCTCTCGGATCCGCCCGACGATCGTCGTCAGCTGCGAGAGCCCCTCGAGGGCGTAATATTCCGCCTGCACGGGAATCACGACTTCGCCCGCCGCCGTCAAGGCATTGAGCGTCAAAAGGCCCAGCGACGGCGGACAATCGATCAGGATGTAGTCGTACTGCTCGACGAGCGGCTCGAGGGCGCGCCGCAGGCGCGTCTCCCGTGACAGCGCAGCCACGAGCTCGATTTCCGCGCCGGCGAGTGCGAGCGTCGCCGGAATGGCGTCGAGACCCGGAATTCCCGTTGGAACGACCGCGCTGCCGATTGGGGCTTCGGCAAGCAGCACGGAATAGATGTCGCTCGCGATCGAGCGCTTGTCGATGCCGAGTCCGCTCGTCGTATTGCCCTGCGGATCGATATCGATGATCAGCACGCGGCTGCCCAGGATCGCCAGCGACGCCCCAAGGTTGACGGCGGTCGTCGTCTTTCCGACCCCGCCTTTCTGGTTCACGATAGCGATGATCCGGCTCATTGCGCTCCGTTGAAAATCGGGGCGGCCAGCCTCCCGATGCCCCCGAGCCCGCACTCGCGGGCTCATCTTAGTTGAATGTTGGTGTGCACTCGCCCAGGCCGCAGGCGTTACGTCGTAGGTACTATATAATAAGGATGAGACGTGACGCCGTCTCGGCGCTCGCAAGACGACGAAGGCTCTTAAGAAGCGCCTCCGCCATTCGTTTCACATGAAACGCTCGAATGCCCCGTTTCACGTGGAACGCTTTCTCGAACGAGTGCGTCGAGCTCGCGCGTGAGGCTCGCTTGCTCGTTTGCTGCCGGATTATCGAGTACTAGGTCGAGCAGCTTGCTCAGCAACAGCCCGACGGCCGGTCCTCCTCGCGACCCGCGCGGCATTTTCCCGGCCGCGACAAGCGCCTCGATCACGTCCGTGCCATCGATCGCCAGATCGCGAACCGAAAGTGCCGGCTTCTCGGCGACGATTTCCCAGATTCTCGCTTGGAAGGCCTCGTTCTCGGGGCCGCGTTTCGGAAGGCCGCTCCCCACAATGTCCGCGGCTCGGAGCGCGAATTGCCGATCGAGCAGCTCCGGGCCGACGCGACGGATGAAACGCCGCATCGTGCGAGCCTCCTGTGCCGGGTCGGCGACGTACATATGATGGCGCACCAGACGGGTCACGGCATCGACCTGCTCGTTTGAGAACCGCAAGCGCGTCAGCATATCGTTCGCAATATCAGCACCCACGAGTTCGTGGCGATAGAAGTGCGGCCCGTCCTTCGTCCGCGGCTTGCCCACGTCGTGCAACAAAGCGGCGATGCGGAGGGCGAGGTCGCCTGGCGGCGTGGCATCGAGCGTCGCCAGATTGTGACGGTACACGTCGTAGGCGTGGTACTCGTTCTGCGCCACGCCGATGCCCTCGGCGATCTCCGGCAACACGAACGGCAGTAGGCCGCCCTCGCGCATCAACTCGAGCCCGATCGACGGCCGTTCGGCATGCGTCAGGAATTTCGCGAGCTCGTCGCGTACGCGCTCCGGCGACACCGTTTCGACGAGCGGCGCGGCCGCCCGCATCGCGTCCATCGTCCCTCGCGAGACCGTATAGTCGAAGCGCGCCGCAAATTGGCACGCCCGAAGCATCCGCAGAGGATCCTCGACGAAGGCCTCCACTCGGAGCAGATCGATCCGGCGCGCGCGCACGTCCGCGGCTCCGCCATACGGGTCGATGAGAGCTCCGTCCGAAAGCCGTCGCGCCATCATGTTCATCCGGAAGTCCCGCCGGGCGAGATCCTCGTCGAGCGTGACCTCCGGTCCCGATTCGACCGTAAAATCCCGGTGGCCGACCCCGGTCGACCGCTCGCGGCGAGCGAGGGCGACGTCGACGGTCGTGCCCTCGAGCGTCACCTTCACGACGGAAAACGAAGCCCCGACCACGTCTGTGCGCGCCACGCGCTCGAGCGCTGCCACCATGTCGTCAAAGGCGATCCCGACGACGACATAGTCGAGATCCTTCGCAATGCGCTCCTCGCCGTCGAGCTCCGAACGAAGCTCGTCCCGGACGCGGCCGCCCACCGCATAGAGCGCACCAGCGGGCAATGCCGCGACGAGCGTCTCGTCGATACGCCGGAGCGCGCCCTCAGTCATCGCCGCCGGGCTCGTAACAGAGGGGACGCTTCGCCGGGATGCCGGCGCGGCGGGGGAACCGCGGTCCCGTGGCCGACACTTTCCGCACGAGAACGACGCGTCGCTCGTCCTCGTCCGTCCCGATTCGGATCTCGCGCTCGACGACGGCCCCAAGAACGAGCGCCGCATCGACGGCGGCGGTCCGTTCCCGGTCTTCGAGCCGGCCGCGCTGGAGCACGGCGAGGCCGCCGACCTTCAGGAGCGGCAGCGTGAGCTCGAGCACCGCGGGAAGCGAGGCGACCGCGCGTGCCGTCGCCGAGGCGAACGCATCCCGGAGGTTCGGGTCGCGGCCGGCATCTTCGGCGCGAAGAATCCGCACGTCGAGCGGAAGACCGAATTCGCGAACGACCTCGTCGAGAAAGCGGGCTTTCTTGGCCACCGCCTCGATCAAAGCGCCGCGGTAGCCCGTCGCGATCGCGAGCGGAATCGCGGGGAATCCCCCGCCGCTGCCGATATCGGCGAACGGTTCGCTCAGATATGGCGCGATCGTGAGCGAATCGCGCACGTGTTCGAAAATCGCTTCTCGCGATCGTGCCGCCGTTAAGTTCACCGACGCATTGCGCTCCAGAAGGAGGTCGGCGAACCGCTCGATCTTCGTACGTAGCGCCGGCGACAGGGCGTCGATCGCTCCGGGTGCGGCATAGGATTCGGGGGCGAGCTCCGGTGCGACGGCGTCGCCTGCGCTCACGCGCCGACCTCGAGTGCCGGACGCGCCGCGCGCGAACGATGCAGCGCGACGCTCAAAATCGCCACGTCGGCCGGCGAGACGCCGGGGAGTCGGCCCGCCGCGCCGAGCGAGCGTGGGCGGTAGCGCGCGAACTTGTCGCGCGCTTCGCGCGAGAGCGCGGAGACCTCGGCAAAGAGGAAGTCGTCCGGTATCGCGGCGTCCTCATCGCGCTTCGCGCGCGCGACCGCATCGCGCTGGCGACGAACGTAGCCCTCGAGTTTGATCTCGATCGCGACGCGCTCGAGCGTTTCGGAATCGCACGCGAACTCGGCCGCCACATCCGGCGGCCCGAGCTCGGGCCGCCGCAACGCTGCTGCGACCGTCGAGCCGGCAAGGCCCGGCGCATTGCGAAGGCGCTGCACGTTTGCACGCGCGAGGCCGTCCTCGAGCTGCTGGCGCCGCCGCTCGAACGCTTCGAAGGCATCGTCCGGCAGCAGCCCGATCGCATGTCCGAGGGGCGATAGTCGGAGGTCCGCGTTGTCGTGGCGCAGCACGACGCGGTGCTCCGCGCGCGAAGTCAGCATCCGATACGGCTCGTCCACGCCGCGCGTCACGAGGTCGTCGAGCAACACGCCGACGTACGCTTCGTCGCGCCCGAGCGCGACGGGCGCTTCACCGCGCGCCGCTCGCGCGGCGTTGATCCCCGCGACCAGCCCTTGCGCGGCCGCCTCTTCATACCCCGACGTCCCGTTGAGCTGCCCCGTAAAGTAGAGACCCGCGACGCGCCGCGTTTCGAGCGTGTGCGCGAGCTCCGTCGGCGGCACGTAGTCGTACTCGACGGCATACCCGGGCCGCAGCATGCGCGCGTCTTCGAGCCCCGGCAGCGACTGCAACATCTCGAGCTGCACGTCGGCGGGCAGCGACGTCGAGAAGCCGCCGATGTAGAGCGAATCCGTGTCCCACCCTTCGGGCTCGACGAAGATCAAATGCGACGGGTTGTGAGAAAACTTAATGACTTTATCTTCGACCGACGGGCAATAGCGCGGGCCGATTCCGCGAATGAGATCGAGGCCGTACAACGGCGAACGGTGCAGGTTGTCGCGCACGAGCTCGTGCGTGCGTTCGTTCGTCGCCGTAACGTGGCACGAGAGTTGCGGCCCCGCGAAAGCACGCTCGCTGCGATACGAAAACGTTAGCGGCTCGGAACTCGGCAACTGCTCGCGCATACGCGCGAAGTCGGCGCTACCCGCCTCGACGCGTGGCGGCGTGCCGGTCTTGAGTCGACCCGTCGGAAAACCGAGCGCGCGCAGCGAGCGCGCGAGCTCGATCGCCGGCGCCTCGCCGACGCGTCCCGCGGCTTCGACGAATTCACCGCGATAGATCTTTCCTCCGAGGAACGTGCCGGTCGCGAGCACGACGCGACGCGCGCGAAACGTGGTTCCGGCGCTCGTGATAACGCCGCGAATCGCGCCGTTCTCCACGATGAGTTCGTCCACGAGCCCGGCCACGATGGTTAAGTGGCGTAGCGATCGCAGCAGCTCCGTCGCGACGCGCACGTAGCGCGCCTTGTCCGCCTGAATCCGGAGCGCGCGAACCGCCGGGCCTTTCGATTCGTTGAGAAAGCGCGCGTGCAGCGAACACGCATCGGCGATGCGCCCCATCGCGCCGCCGAGCGCGTCGATCTCGCGCACGAGTTGGCCCTTCGCGCTTCCGCCGATCGACGGATTGCACGCGAGCGTGCAGATGCGCTCCGCATCGCCCGTGACGAGCAGCGTCTCGACGCCCATCATCGCCGCGGCGTGCGCGGCCTCGACGCCGGCGTGTCCGCCGCCGACGACGATCACCGCCGCGTCGTCCGCGCGCGGCCCGCGTGCGGAACCCATCGACATCGTGCGCATCGTAACACGGGACGTCGCGTCGCGCACGATCATTTGCCGACGCAAAAGCGCGCGAAGACCGCGTCGAGCACGGCTTCGGAAACGTCGCGGCCCGTCAGCCTGCCGAGCGCGGCATCCGCCGCCATCAGATCGCCCACCACGAGATCGATCGGGTCGCCGCGTTCCAGCGTCGCCCGCGCGTCCGCGAGCGAACGTCGCGCCTCGAGGACGGCATCGGCCTGACGCGCGGTGCCGAGCGAGGGCCGCGCGACGTCCGGCGCGCCGGCACCGACCGCACTTGCGAGCGCGGCGCGCACCGCATCGACCGTTGCCGGCGCGTGCGCGCTGCCGACGAGCGCGTCCATCTCCGCGGCATCCCGGCCATCGAAGCCCTCGCACCCGAGGTCGCTCTTATTGAAAAGTACGACGCGTTCGCGCCCGCGCGTCCGCTCGAGCGCGGCTCGCGCGTCGGCGTCGAGCGGACGGGATCCGTCCACCACCACGATCAGGATCGTCGCGGCCGCGAGAGCGGCTTCGCTTCGCACGATCCCGGCCGCTTCGAGCGGGTCGGCCGCGCGGCGAAGCCCCGCCGTATCGACGATGCGCGCGACGGCGCCGCCGCCGAGGGCGAGCATCTCCTCCACCGTATCGCGCGTCGTCCCGGGAATCGCGGAGACGAGCACGCGGTCGACGCCGAGCAGCGCGTTCAGCAGCGACGACTTGCCCGCATTGGGCGGCCCGACGATGGCGACGGACACGCCGTCGCGCACGATCCGGCCGCGCTCCCACTCGCGTGCGAGTTCCGCGAGCTCACCGTCGATCGCATCGACGCGGTCCGCGAGATCCCGCGGGCTCGGCCCGGGGACCTCGTCGGGAAAATCCAAGGTTGCGGCGAGCTCCGCGAGCGCCTCGCCGAGCGCGGCCCGCAAACGTTCGACGCTCGCGGCCAAGCCGCCCGAGAGGCGCGCCGCAGCCGCACGCGCCTCGCCGCGGCGCTCGGCATCGATGAGCTCCGCGACCGCTTCCGCTGCCGAGAGATCGAGCTTCCCCGCGAGGAACGCGCGGCGCGTGAACTCGCCGGGCTCCGCCATACGCGCGCCCGCTTCGAGCAAGGCGACGAGCGTTTCGCGCGCGACGGCGACCGAACCGTGAACGTGGAGTTCGAGCACGTCCTCACCCGTGTAGCTGTTCGGAGCCGGGAAGAGCAGCGCGAGGCACTCGTCGATCGTGCGACCGTCGCCGCCGACGATCGTTCCGAGGGTCGCGACGCGCGGCCGGAGATCCGGCCCCACGAACGCGGCGCGCGCGAGGTCCCGAACGCCGGGGCCGCTCGCGCGCACGATCGCGATCGCGCCGCGCCCGGGCGGCGTCGCGATCGCGGCGATCGTCTCCGGGTTACGCAGACTTCGGAATGACGACGACTCGACGCTCGGGTTCAACACCGCTCGACTCCGTCGACACGAACGGATTGTCGGCGAGCGCCAAGTGAATGACTTTGCGCTCGGAAGGCAACATCGGCTCGAGCGAGACCGCGCGCTTCTCGCGGATCGCACGCTCGAGCGTCGCGAGGGCGAGCCCTTTGAGCAAATCGGCGCGGCGCGCGCGATAGCCCTCGGCATCGATCGTGAAATAGTGGCGATCTTTCTTCACGCCCGCGTTCACGATGTTGTTGAAAATCAGGTTGAGCGCTTCGAGCGTATGACCGTGGCGGCCGATGAGGTTCGCGAGATCGGGACCGTCGACTTCGAGATACTCGCCTTCGGTGCGCGAATAGTAGCGTACGTGCGCGCCCGTGACGCCCATATGCACGAGGATCTCTTCGAGGAGCTCGCGCGCGGGGCGCACGGAATCCGGCTCCGGCATCGCCGCCGCACGGGGCGGTCGCGGCGCCGCGACCGCATCGAAGTCTCGACGCGGCGGACGGCCTGCGGGAGGGGCGCCGGCGGCAGGGCCCGGTCGCCGGTTGCGCCCGGCTCGTCGCCGTTGGCCGAAGCCTCGCGCGGCTGCGTCGTCGCCCGGCGGGGTATTCTGCTGGTCGTCCATCAGTTCTCCATGGTTAGGGAATCGATCGTTGAAAGGCGTGGCGCTCAGCGGCGCGAGCTGCGGCGCTTCCGACTCGCGCGCGAACCGTTCGGCCCGCTCGGTCCGTTCGTGGCGAGCGCGGGTTTGTCGACGACGACGGCGGAGGCGCCGTTCTTGAGGGCGGCCTTCGGTGCGGCCGTCGCGCTCGCGTCCGCGGGCTGCGTCGAACGATACTTGCGCATGAGATAAAACTGCTGCGCCATCGTGAAGATATTGAACGACAGCCAGTAGATGATGAGCGCCGAAGGCCAGTGGAACTTGATGCCGAGGTACGCGACCATGGCCGGCGAGATGAAGGCCATGATCTTCTGCTGCTGCGCCTGCTGCGGATCGAGCGCCGGGCTCGAGAGCCGAACCTGAAAATACATCGAGACGACGTAGCACGCAAGGAGCACGTAGTCCGGGACCGCGAGGTTCGCCGCCAAAATCTGATGCGGCGACGCGAGCGCGATCGGGCTCCCGATCCAAAGCCAGCCCTGCGTCGCGAAGAGCGCCTTGTCGGAGAGCACCGCGTAGTAAAGGCTGAAGAGAATCGGCATCTGCAGGAGCAGCGGCGCGCAACTCGCGAGCGGGTTGGCACCCGTCTCCTTGTAGAGCGCCATCGTCGCCTCGTTGAGCTTCTCCCGATCGCCCTTGTAGCGCGCCTGCAAGGCTTTGAGCTGCGGCGCGATCTCCTGGGTTTTCTTCATCGCCTTGAACTGCATCGAGTTCAACGGCCAGAAGAGAATCTTGACCATGGCGGCCAGGATGATCAGGCTCCACCCGTAGTTGTGAACGACGCCGAAGATATGCTCGAGCACCCAGTGCAAGCCGGCGACGACCGGGTCGAGGATGATGTTGGTCGCGAGCAGCGCCGCGAGCGGGAGCGTCAAGACGGGGTCAGCCTTTCAGGTTGCGGATCGCAACCCGCTACGGTACGAAGTCCACGCCCCCGGCGTTCCAGGGGTTGCAGCGAAGGATGCGCCGGACGGCGAGGGATACGCCCCGCACGACTCCGTGTTTCAACACGGCCTCCTTCGCGTACTGCGAACACGATGGATAGAATCGGCAGCGCGGCCCGAAAAACGGCGAAATCGTCCACTGATAGACGACGATGACTGCCGCGACGAGCCCACGGAGGACCGTCACTCGGGTTTCTTCGCTCCGAGCGCGGCGGCGACGTCCGCCGCGAGGCGCTCGTAGGGAAGGTTCGCCGCCTCGGGCTTCGCGATGAAAACGAGCCGGGACCCCGGTGCCGGGATGTCGAGCGCATCGAGCGCTCCCTTGATGCGGCGCCGAACCGAATTGCGGACCACCGCTCCGCCGACCGCCTTCGAGACGGTCACACAGACGCGCGTACCGTTGCCGCCCTCGAGAGCGAATACGGAAAACCCCGCATAGCCGGAGCGCCGGCCACGGCGCCTGACGAAGGCGATCTCTCCCGACCGCCGCAGACGTCCGTACCAGCGCATGGCGTGCCTAGACCGTGAGGCGCTTGCGGCCCTTCTTGCGGCGCGCGGCGATCACTTTACGGCCGTTCTTGGTGCTCATCCGCTCCATGAATCCGTGGACGCGCTTGCGGCGACGGTTGTGCGGTTGAAAGGTGCGTTTCACGTTCGATAGCTCCGGGATGCAGACAGACTCCGCAGTATAGCGAATTCCGGAGCCCTACGTCAATCACTTCCCCGACTTTTGCGAAGCGTTCCCATTCTGTCCACACCTGTGCTTAAAGCTGTGGAAACTTCGCGGAGCACAAAGCCGCAAAAGCCCGCCATCTGGGAGCTTTCCCGCACGAAAACGGTTGTGGACGGCACCGGACCGAGGGTCGAAAAACGTCGATTTGACGGGGGTTCCTGCCGTCGCGAGCGCCTGTGCATAAGTGGATAAGTTCGTGGAAAGTTTCCGGAGGATTCGGGGTGCCGCACTCCAATCGAACGACCTCATTCTCGGGGTCATCGATGTCCGAGAACCCCGTCGTCTCGGAAGCGTCGTACTAAGGTGGTCAAGTAATGGGTGTCGTTGTCGGTTCGTCCGGCGTTTCTAACGAACTCTGGAGCGCGGCGTTGGCGGCGCTGGAACGCAAATACTCCAAGCCCATCTTCGAAATGTGGCTCAAACCGATGCGCCCCGTTTCGATGAGCGAGACCGAGATCGTGATGTCCGTCCAGTCGCCGTTCGCGCGCGACTGGGTCGAGAATCGGCTGCGCGGCGACATTTCTGAAGTGCTGACCGAACTTCTCGGCGCGACCCTCGCGTTGCGTTTCGTCGTGGCGGCCGACGCACCGAGCGGGCCGCCTCAGGAAGCCGACATGCCGCCGCAGACCGCGCACCGCGCGCCGCTCGCGGAAGACCTCCGGCACGGCAATCTCAATCCACGGTACACGTTCGAAGAGTTCGTCGTCGGCAATTCCAACCGGTTCGCGCACGCCGCTTCCCAGGCGGTCGCGGAAGCTCCGGCCCGCGCGTACAACCCGCTTTTTTTGTATGGCGGCGTCGGCCTCGGCAAGACCCACCTCATGCACGCGATCGGGCATCGCGTGATCGCGCAGAACCCGAGTGCCAACGTCGTGTACGTCTCGAGCGAGAAATTCACCAACGAGTTCATCGTCGCGGTGCAGAAAAATCAGACGCTCGAATTCCGCAATAAGTATCGACTCGTCGACGTCCTCCTGATCGACGACATTCAATTCATCGAAGGCAAGGAAGGAACCCAAGAGGAGTTCTTCCACACCTTCAACGCGCTCCACGAAGCGCAGAAGCAACTCGTGATTTCGAGCGATCGCCCCCCAAAGGAGATTCAGACGCTGGAATCGCGGCTGCGCTCGCGTTTCGAATGGGGGCTGTTGACC
>Ga0116229_10005421_pt1 | contig 20824 bp, 18 predicted proteins | sample S1TSphgellanicum_3_FD_87313 | JGI IMG/M metagenome (GOLD analysis project Ga0116229, IMG submission 87313) | Host-associated microbial communities from peat moss isolated from Minnesota, USA - S1T2_Fc - Sphagnum magellanicum MG | ecosystem: Host-associated > Plants > Peat moss > Unclassified...
AATACCGCAATCCGAACCCTCGGCCGACAGGAATATTTCCGCCTCGCGCAGATCGTTGGTAAAGATCGCCGACGACAATCCCTGCGGCGCGGCGTTCTGCCACGCGATCGCGGTCGTCAAATCCGCATAGCGCATCACATACAAAATCGGCGCGAACGTCTCGCGCAGCATCACCGCGGTTTGCCGCGCCATCTCCACCAGCGCCGGCCGGACATAAAAGGCGTCACCGCTGCCCACCCGGGCACCGCCGGTCACCACCGCCCCATCCGCCCGTGCCGCCTCCAGCGCGGCCTGCATCGCCCGGTATGCATCCGCATCAATCAGCGGCCCCACCAAATGCGCGCCGTCGCGCGGATCACCCACCGTCACCGACGCATAGGCGGCCTTCAGCCGCGCCAGGAACCTGTCGTAAATATCCTCGTGCACAAACAGGCGCCGCAGGCTGGTGCAGCGCTGCCCGGCGGTGCCCATGGCCGCGAAAGCCACTGCGCGCAGCGTCAGATCCAGGTCCGCCGACGGCGCCACGATCGCCGCATTATTGCCGCCGAGCTCGAGCAGCGCGCGCGCGAAGCGCGCCGCCAGTTTCGGCCCCACCGCCCGGCCCATCGCGGTCGACCCGGTCGCCGACACCAGCGCTACGCGCGGATCCTCCACCAACGAAGCGCCCAGCGCGCGACCGCCGAGCAGCACGCAAGCCAGCCCGTCCGGCGCGTCGGCACCAAACCGCGCCAGCGCGCGGGCGAAAATCGCCTGCACCGCCAGCGCCGTCAGCGGCGTCTTTTCCGACGGTTTCCACACCACGCTATTGCCGCACACCAGCGCGAGCGCCGCATTCCACGCCCACACCGCCACCGGGAAATTGAATGCGGTGATCACCCCCACCACGCCCAGCGGGTGCCACGTCTCCATCATGCGATGCGCGGCCCGCTCGGTCGTCATCGTCAGCCCGAACAATTGCCGCGACAGACCCACCGCGTAGTCGCAGATGTCGATCATCTCCTGCACTTCGCCGAGACCCTCCGACACCACCTTGCCGGCCTCCAGCGTCACCAGGTGGCCGAGATCCGCCTTCGCCGCGCGCAATTCGTCGCTGAGCAGCCGCACCAGTTCGCCCCGCCGCGGCGCCGGCACACGCCGCCACACCAGGAACGCATCCTGCGCCAGCGCGATCGCCGGCGTCGCGTCCCTCGTCTCGGCCACGCGCGCAGTGATCTCGCCGGTGATGGGCGACCGCGCCATCAGACTGCCTCCGGTCAGCGTCACGCCGAGGCGCGCCAGCACGGCTTGGGCAATTCCGTCAGCCATGTCACATCCTAAGGAAGAAAGAGTTCTTTTTTGAAAAAAAGAACCAAAAAACTTTTGCCCGTTGGCGTACGCGGCCCACGTCGAAATACGCCACGTACACCAAAGGGCAAAAGTTTTTTGCTTCTTTTTTTCAAAAAAAGAAGATCTTCCTTCCTTAAAGGATTGTCTCCGCCCATGCAGCCCGAAGCCGCGCTCCGCACCGCCCAGCACCATGCCCAGGCCCTGTTTGCCGACATCGAGCGCACGCTGATCCGCCCCGGGATTACCGAAAGCACGCTGAACCGTGAAATCCACGCGCTCGCCGCCGAGAAATTCGGGGTCAGGACGCATTGGCACAAGCGCGTCATCCGCGCCGGCGCGAACACCCTGCAGCCTTACAATGAAAACCCGCCCGACCGGGTCATCGCGCCCGACGACATTCTGTTCATCGATCTCGGGCCCGTGTTCGAAGCGTGGGAGGCTGATTTCGGCCGCACCTTCGTGCTCGGCGATGACGCGCGCAAGCACCAGCTCAAGAACGATCTGGAGCCGATTTTCCATGCGGCGCGCGCCCGTTTCGAAGCCTTGCCGGACATCACCGGCGCCGAGCTCTACGACATCGCCTGCGATCTCGCCCGCGCCGACGGATGGCAATTCGGCGGCCGCATCGCCGGCCACACGGTAGGCGCTTTCCCGCACGAAACAATTCCGGGCGACCGCATCAGCTTCTACATCACGCGCGGCAACCATTTGCCGTTGCGTCGCCGTAACGCCGCCGGCGCGCCCTATCATTGGATATTGGAAATCCACCTGGTGGACAAAGCCCATGCCATCGGCGGCTTTTTCGAGCAACTCCTGACCGTGACCTGACGCGCGGCAGGGCAGGACATCAAACCATGCGTGGGGCAACCCACGTCGTGCCGGTCACGACGCCAGGCTGCGGAGCCCCGTCGGGTTCGTCAGCGCGATCTCGCGCGCGGTGTTCAGCTCGATAAAGGCGCCGCGCTGCAGCTCGGCCAGCGTGCGCGACACCGTCTCGACCGTCAAACCCAGATAATCGGCGATGTCCTGCCGTGTCATGGCCAGCAATACCGTTTCGGAGGCGGGAAAATTAGCCGCCCAGTCGACCAGAAATGCAGCGACCTTCTCGATCGCGGTGCGCCGTCCCAGCAGCACCGCGTGCTCCTGCGCACGCGCCAGGTTGCGCAACGCATGGGCGAAAACCTGTTGCGCCATATCCTCGTCGTTCGCCGCGACCGCCTTGTGCGGGTGATATTTATAGCAAATGACCGTTGCGGCGCACGCCGCCTCGGCCGACAGCATGCGGCGGTCACCCATTTCGAAACCAAATAAATCCCCCGGAACGTGGAACGCATCGATCTGCCGCCGCCCGAGGCTGAGCGCGCGGCACGTGCGTACCACGCCGGTAACGACCTTGAAAAATCCGTCCACCGGGGCCTGCTCGCCGAATAACTCCTCGTTCGCCGCCAGATGCAGCACCGACGCGGGCGTGCGCGGGCCATAGGCCCCCGGCGGTCCGGCCGGACCGGATCGTTCGGCGTCGCCATATCGGGCAGTGTCCGATGGTCCCATCTCATCCTCGGCGGCGATGTGCGGCAGGCGACGAAATGTGCTGGCCATCGCCCCCACCTGAACGTTACGGCGTGGCACAACCTGGCCGGCAGCTTCGGATTCTACCTAGGTCGGAGCGCACAGCGCCGGTGGTGCGCTGCGCGCCACTTGACGCCCCATCGTCGTTGGCGTGCTTTGCGCCGCCACTGCCCCGGGCTCACCGATGTCGCTCCGCACGCGTCTGCTGGCCGCCATCTTCCTGGCCTTGCTGATCAGCTTCTCGCTCGGCGCCGGGCTCGCGGCGTGGCGCGCGACACGCACCGTGCACGACGAACTCGCGGCCGCACTGGCGAGCGGCCGGCAGGCGACGTTGGCCGCGTTGGCGAATGTGCCGGATGGCGCCGCCGGCCGCGCGCAATTGCGGCACATCGTGGCGGCGTTCGACGGCAACCGGCATTTGCAGGCCACCCTGCTGGCCGCGGACGGTACCACGCTCGCGCACAGCACGCCGGGCGCCGGGCCGCTGCCGCCCGCCTGGTTCCTCCCCGTCGCGGCACCCGGCCTGCAACCCGCCCTGATGACCGTGCGCGGCGTGCCCGGCATCGCCGCGCTGCGTCTCGCGGCCGCCCCCGCCAGCGAAGTCGGCGAACGCTGGACCGAGTTCAGCGAGCGGGTGGCCGGCTTCGCCACGTTCTTCGCCACCGCGGCGCTGCTGTGCAGCCTCACCGTGTCGCGCAGCCTGCGGCCGCTCACCGGCCTCACGCAGGGCCTGGCGCGCGTCGGCCGCGGTGACCTCGGCGCCGACCTCGCACAGGCCGGGCCGCCGGAAATCGCCGCGGTGGCGTCCGCGTTCAACCGCATGGCCGCGTCGCTGCGCGCCGCCGAGCTGCAGAACAATCGCCTTTCACACCAAATTCTCTGTATTGCCGAGGAGGAGCGGGCGCAGATCGCGCGCGACCTGCATGACGAAATCGGCCCCAGCCTGTTCGCCATCACCGCCTTTGCCGCCACCGCCGGCCGCGCGGTGGAATGCCGCGACCTGGCCGCCGTGCCGGCGCAGCTCGCGGCGATCCAGGCCGCCACCGCGCGCGTCCAGGCCGAAGTGCGCGACATGCTGCAACGCCTGCACGCTGGCGCCGCCGCACCCGCGGACTTCGTCACCGCGGTGGACGAACTGGTCGGTTTCTGGCGCGGCGTGCGGCCGGAGACGGAGTTCGCCGCCACAATCGCGGTGCCGCACGCAGCCCTGCCCGATGCGGTCACGGAATGCCTGTTCCGGGCGGCGCAGGAAGGCGTCAGCAACGCGGTCCGCCACGGACGGCCACGCCGCGTCTGGCTGCGCGCGGCGCTGCAAGACGGCATGGCAGTGCTGACCGTGCAGGACGATGGCGCCGGCGGCAGCAAGGAACCCGGACCTTCCGTGCCAGGATTGGGTTTGGCCGGCATGCGCGCGCGCGCCGCCCTGCTCGGCGGCCGTGTGGAGGTGCGGCCGGCACCCGGATGGTGCGTGACCGTCAGCGTCCCCGTGGCCCAGATCGCGTAACGGGAGCGACATGAAAATCCTCGTGGTGGACGACCACGCCGTCGTCCGGGCCGGGCTGCGCCAGATGTTCGCCTCCATGCTCGGCGGCGACGTGCGCGAGGCCGCCGATGGCGACGCAGCCTTCACGATCCTCGCCGGCTGGCGGCCGGATCTGGTCATTCTCGATCTCGGCCTGCCGGGGCAGGGCGGTCTGGCGCTGCTGCCCGCGTTGGCGAAACTGGCGCTGCGCGTGCTGGTGGTCAGCATGCACACGGCACCGCTCTACGCCACCCGTGCGCTGGAGGCGGGCGCCGCCGGCTACGTATCGAAAAATATCGCCCCCGACGAACTGCTGGCCGCCGCACGCCTGGTCGCCGATGGCAAACGCTTCATCGAACCCCGCATCGCGCAGGAAATGGCGCTGCAACGTATCGATGCCGGCGACCGGCTGCACCAACTGACGCAACGCGATATGGAAATCATGCGCCTGATGGCCGCCGGCCGCAGCCTGACCGAAATCGCCGCCGTCTTCAGCATCAGCTACAAAACCGTCGCCAACACCGTAAGCCTGATCCGCACCAAACTCGGCGTCGCCCGCACCGCCGACCTGATCCGCCTGGCGATCGAACTGCCTGGGGAGCGGTAGGGTTGGCTTTGGCCGTGTGGAAAGGAAGGCGGGGGGCTCTGCCCCCTCGACCCCCGTCGTGCGAATGCACGCTGCGCGTGACGTGCGAATGCACGCTGCGCGTGACGGGGTCGAGGGGCGGAGCCCCCACCTTCCTTTCCGAACGGCCAAAGCCACCCAACTGCTCCCCAGGCCGTTCGCTTGCCGGGGTTAGTTGGGATGTGGCACGGTTGGGCGGTGGGGTGTCATGGACCATGAAGTTGAAACCGAGGTAGCCGCGGGTCTTTCGGCCGGTGGATTTTTGACGTCGCGCGGCAAGCATGCGGCGCCGCCGGGCACGCCTTGTTACAATTGCGCCACGCCGTTACGCGGCCCGTGGTGTTACGCCTGTGGCCAGTCCGGCGAGGATTTTCATCGTTCCGCGTTCCATCTCGTCGGCGAGGCGGTGGAGGGACTGACGCACGCGGACGGCAGGTTGTGGCGGACGCTGCCGCGTTTGATCGGCCGCCCGGCGGCGTTGACGAGCGATTATCTGGCGGGCAAGCGCGCGTCGCAGGTGCCGCCGCTGCGGGTATTTTTCGTTGTGCTGCTGATGGTGTTTCTCGTCGGCGAATGGACCGGCAGCGCCGGCACCAGCCATGTCAACACGCTGAAATTGGATCCCGGCGACCGCGCCAAGCTGCAGAAACTCGAAGTCCACGTCTACCGGCCGTGGGATGCGGCGCTGACTGACTGGACGCGCACGCATCTGAGCCGGGCGGTGGAGAGTCCCGATCGTTTCATCGAGGCGATGGGCGCCTGGGCGCATGATTTCGCATTCCTGATGCTGCCGATATCGGCGCTCCTGCTCTCCCTGCTATTTGTGTTTCGCCGCAGCTTCGTGCTGTTCGATCATTTGATATTCTCGATGCACAGCCTGGCGTTCCAGGGCCTGTTGCTGGTGACGATGATGCTCACCGGCGCCGCGGGCGTGAGCGTGACCGGATGGCTCCTGCTGCTGTCGCCGGTGCATCTGTTTTTTCATTTGCGCGGCGTCTACGGCCTCAGCAAATTCGGCACGCTGGTGCGCATGTCCCTGCTGTTCATCGGCACGAGCGTCGCATTCACCCTGCTGATGGCCGGGCTGGTGGTGGTGGGCCTGGCGGCGTTGCGGGCGTGAAAAGGAAGAAGGGTAAGGAAGGCGGGGGCTCTGCCCCTCGACCCCGTCACGCGAATGCGTGCTGCGCACGACGGGGGTCGAGGGGGCAGAGCCCCCCGCCTTCCTTGCTTCCTGCCTTTTTCACCCCCCCAACGCCGCCATAGCCCGCGCCACCTCCAGCTCATGCGCCGCGGCGTCGGCGCGGGCGCGGGCGGGGCTCCAGCGGCCGGCCATGGCGAAGATCATCACCACGAATACCAGCGCGCCGGCGGCGCAATATAGATACCATTCCCGCCATTGCGCGGCTGATGTGACGGGCGTGACCACGCGCGGCAGCAGCACGAACGATGCGGTGACGACCAGGCGCAGCAGCCAGCCCCACACGGCGAGGCCGGTGGCCGTCAGTGCCGGGTTGTGGGCTTCGACCGTTTCGGTGAAGCTCGCCATCCAGGCGCCGTAGGCGATGCCGATCAATATGGATATGCAACTTCCGGCCGCGGCCATGGCGGCGAAGGACGGCGACCCGGTGTCGCGCGCCAGGAACAGCCAGATCAGTGCGGCGCCGCCGAGGCCGCCGACCAGCATGAACGGCTTGCGCACGCGCAGCCGGTCCGACATCAGGCCGCCGGCGAGCAGTGCCGCGACGTTGGCCGCCCAGTTCCAGTTCAGCAATGCGTTCGCCCGGCCCGGCGTGAAATGAAATACCTCCACCAGGTAGATCACGCCGAATGCAACGGTAGTGTAATAGACCAGCAATAGCACGGAGACGCCGAGCGCGCTGGCGATGATGTCTGGGCGCAGCATCTGGCGCCACGGGTTGCGCAGGCTGGCTTCGATATCCAGGCCGCGGGCGCGCAGTTCGTTCAGCGCGCGGTCGCGGTCGCTGACCATGACCTGGTCGCGCAGGGCGGGTTTCAGTTCACGCAGAAACAGGAATGCAAGCACCCATACCACCATGCAGAACGCGCCGCACAGCCGGTATTGCGCGCGCCAGGTGCCGAACTGGTCCAGCGATACGCTGATGACGGCGCTGGTCAGCAGGCTGCCGAGCACCGGCCCCATGGCCCACACGCCCATCGCGGTTGCGCGCCCGACCTGCGGCGAGAAGTCGCGGATCAACGCCGGCGTCGCGACCAGAATGATCCCTTCGACGAAGCCGACGCCGATGCCGAGCGCCGCGTACACCAGCTTGCTGGTGGCGGCCGGCACCGCGAACAGGGTCAGCAGCCCGACCAGCAGCAGGCCCCAGACCACCAGCCGTGACCGTCCGAAACGATCGCTGAGGCCGGCGAGCAGGCTGGCGAACGCGCCGACGGCGTTGCCGATGGCCAGTTGGCCGACCAGGTAGGCGAAACTCATATGCAGGTCGCGCATGAACAGCGGCGCCACGCCGCCGCCGACATACAGCGCGTAGTACAGCGCCACCGTCACCAGCACGACAAGGGCGAGGTATAATCTGCGCGTGGCGGGTTCGGGATAATGCTCGAGCGTGCGATTGCGGAACGCAAAAACCTGGCGCGGCGATGGCATGTGTTGGCTGTTCCCTCGGATTTTTCGGCAAGCTACGTAGGCGCGGGCGAAAAGGCCAGGGTGGAAGACAGGTCTTCTTTTTTGAAAAAAAGAAGCAAAAAACTTCTGCTCGCTGGCGTACGCGGCCGCTGTCGAGTTGGCCGCGTGTGGCAAGGAGCAAAAGTTTTTTGGTTCTTTTTTTCAAAAAAGAACACTTTTTTTAACTTAACAACCCCGCCACTGCGCCGGACAGGCACGTCGCCACCGTGCCCGACACCATCGAGCGCATGCCCAGGCCGACAATCTCCGCCCGCCGCTCCGGCACCATCGCGCCCAGGCCGCCGACCAGGATGCCCAGGCTGCCGAAATTGGCGAAGCCGCACAGCGCAAACGTCACGATCAGCCGCGACTTGGCGGACAGCGCATCGGGCGGCAGCGACGCCAGGCGCAGATAGGCGACCAGCTCGTTCAGCACGGTCTTGGTGCCCATCAGCAGGGATGCCGCCGCGGTCTCGTGCCACGGTATGCCGATCAGCCACATCACCGGCCGGAACGGCCACGCGAACAGGCCTTGCAGCGTGATCGGGTTGCCGCCGACCGGCGGCAGCAGGCCGAGCGCGCCGTTGATCAGCGTGACCAGCGCCACCGCCACCAGCAGCGTGGTGACGATGCCGACCAGCGGCGCCACGCCATCCGCGGTGCCGCGCACCAGCGCGTCCAGCGTCGAGCCCGGCCGGTCCTGCACCGACATCTCGGCCGCCCGGTCGCCGGCGGTGAACGGCACCATCAGTGCCGCCACCGCCAGCGCCGCCGGCGTGCTGATCACCGATGCGACCAGGATCGCACCCAGCGCGTCCGGCAACACCGGGCGCAGGATCGTTGCATAAAGTACCATCACGGTGCCGGCGACGCCGGCCATGCCGCAACTCATGAGTGCAAACATCTCGCCGCGCTGGAGCCGCGCGAGATAGGGCCGGATCAGCAACGGCGCCTCGATCATGCCGACGAAGATATGCACCGCGGCGCCGAGCGACAGCGCGCCGCCGAGCCCCAGCGTGCGCGCGAGCAGCCAGGCGAACGCGGCGGTGATGCGTTGCAGGATGCCCCAATGCAGCAGCAGAGACGACAGCGCGCTGATCACCAGCACCAGCGGCAAAATCTTGAAGGCGAGCACGAAGCTGGCGCCCGGATGGGTTTCAACGAACGGCAGCGGCGCACCGCCGAGATAGCCGAACACGAAGCTGGTGCCGGCGTCGGTCGCGTCCTGCAGCGCATCGACGCCGTGGTTCAGCAGCAGAATGACGGCGCGGGCCGGCGGCGCGTGCAGCAGCAGCAGCGCCAGCGCCGCCTGCAAAACCAGGCCGGCGGCCACGGTGCGCCAGGGGATGGCGCGCCGGTTTTCGCTCAAGGCCCAGCACAGCAGCAGAAGCAGAAAAATGCCCGGGATCGCCTGCACGTGGTCTCGCTAATGTCACAGAAAAAGGAAGGTGTTATTTTTTGAAAAAAAGAACCAAAAAACTTTGATCTGTTGCGGTCAGCATCCGTGTTTCCGGGTGGGACACGCTGCCGGCAGCAACGAGCAAAAGGTTTTTGCTTCTTTTTTTCAAAAAAGAAGACTCGTCCTTCTCTTTCTGCAAGGGCACTATCATTTGCACGGCCGTGTGGCACGCCATGCCGTATTCGTGATGGCGGCCGGGCGCTCCGCGTATAAACCGGCGCTATCGCTGGCGTGCACGGGCGGGTATCGTCAAACTATGTGAGACAAAGTGCCACTCCGGAGACAGACGCGATGAGCGGCGCGGCCATCCAAAGCGAGCAAGCGGGCAGGGCCGCCGCACAGGCGCTGTTCGCCCGCGTGCCGCGTTCGCCCGAGCGCATTTTCGTGCCGCTGACCGATCGCGCGCTGGACGCGCGCAGCACGGCGCCCTCCGTCTATTGCGTGCATGCGCTGTCCGGCGCCGGCGGTCTGGATTTCGTCGACCTGGCCAGGTGCCTGCCGTCGGCGCGGGTGTTCGGCATCCAGGCACCGACGCGCCGCATGCAGGACACGGCGTTTGGCGGATCGGTCGAGGCGATCGCCGCCTTTTACGCCGCGGCGCTGATCGAATTTCAGCCGGCCGGGCCGCTGATCCTGGGCGGCTGGTCGGCCGGCGCGGTGATCGCGCTGGAGATGGCGCAGGTGCTCACCAGGCTGCATGGCCGCGAGGTGCGCCTGCTGGTGGCGATGGACGGGACGTTGGAGGGCCAGGCCTGCGCCATGCGGCCGTGGCACCCGCGCTATATGTTCGAACTGGCGGCGAACCTGCCGCGCTGGATTGCGCATGAGGGGCTGTTCCGCCGCAGGTTCGCGCGCGCCGCGATGCGGCAGATTGCGGTGAAGGGCATCGCGAAAGCGCGCGCGATTTACGCGCGCCTACGCGGGGCCGCGGGACATGCCCATGCCGTGGACGGGTTCATGGATCTCTCGCCCTACACGCCGGTGCAGCGGGCCTTCATGCGGCGGCTGTATGATGCGCTGCTGCGCTACCGGCCGATGCCATATGCCGGGCCTGTCGTGGTGTATGAATCCACGGTAGGTCCGTTGCATTACCTGCCGCAGGTCGGCCGCGTGTGGCGCGGTATCGCCGCCGCCGCCGATATTATGCGCGTCGCCGGCACCACGCACATGAACATCGTGCGCGCCCCGCACGTCGATACGCTGGCGCACGATCTGCGCGCGCGCATTGCGCGGGCCAACGCGGTGTGACGGCGGCGCCAGACACGCGCGCCATTTACGCAATGACAGGCAGAGCCGTCGGTCGGCATGGTTCGTCATTCAAGAATGACGCAACGCAACCTTCGGAAATGTCCCGGACGCCTGGCGCAATTTGCGGGCGGGCGTGTAGGCCCACCAGTTCACCGGTGCGCCGGTTTTCGCCTGATGGATGGTGGCCGTGAAAACATCGTGCACGCAAGGGTCGTGAATTTGCCCGGTTGCTTCACAGAGCTGCACATACAGCGTGTCGGCATCCTTGGTCGCAAGCTGGGCGACCGTGACGATGCCGAGCCGTTCGAAATCAGCCAGTGCCGCGCGGCCGACATTGCGGAGCCTGGCGAGGGCGGATTGCCCGGACGCGGCGTTCACTCGGGCGCCCCGCGGAAATACACCTCCACCGCACCATTCAGCCGCAGCGTCAGCGGCTGGCCGAACCGGTCCCGCGTGTTGCCGACAGCCACGCGCACCCAGCCTTCGCTGATGCAATATTCCTCGACATTGGTGCGCTCCACGCCCTTGAAGCGCACGCCCACGCCGCGCGCCAGCAGCGTTTCGTTATAGAAGGGGCTTTTCGGGTTGTTGGAAAGCCGGTCCGGTAGCGTTTCGGTCTCGCTGCTCATGCCGCCAGCGCCCGCTCCAGTTTCGACAATCCGTCCTCCAGCACCGCATCCTCCACCGTCAGCGGCACCAGCACGCGGATCACGTTCGAGAACACGCCGCAGGAGAGCAGGATCAGCCCTTCCTGCATCGCCCGCGTCGTCACCCGTTTGGTCGCGTCGGCGTCCGGCTCGGTGCCGCCGCGATCCTTGAAGATTTCGAACCCGACCATCGCGCCGGGGCCGCGGATGGCGCCGATCGGCAAGGTGTCGTTGCGGTGTTGCATGGTCACCAGCCGTTCCTTGATCCGTGCGCCGATCACGTTCGCACGATCCATCAGCTTTTCGTCGGCGATCACGTCCAGCACTGCGAGTGCCGCGGCGCAGGCGATCGGGCTGCCGGCATAGGTGCCGCCGAGGCCGCCGGGCTCGGCGGCCTGCATGATCGCGTCGCGGCCGATCACGCCGGACAGCGGGAAACCGCCGGCGAGCGATTTCGCCACCGTCACCAGGTCCGGCTCCACGCCGCTATGCTCGATGCCGAACATCTTGCCGGTGCGCGCGAAGCCGGACTGCACCTCGTCGGCGATCAGCAGAATGCCGTGCTGGTCGCAGATCCGCCGCAGCGCCTGCAGCAATTCCACCGGCGCTTCGTAGAACCCGCCTTCGCCCTGGATCGGCTCGATGATGATGGCGGCCACGCGCGACGGTTCGATGTCGGCGCGGAACAGATACTCCAGCGCGCGCAGGCTGTCGGCGGTGGTCACGCCATGATGCTCGATCGGGAACGGCAGATGGTAGATCTCCGGCGGGAACGGGCCGAAGCCGCGCTTGTAGGGCAGCGTCTTGCCGGTCAGCGCCGTGGTCATGATCGTGCGGCCATGAAAGCCGCCGGCGAACGCGATGATGCCGCTGCGGCCGGTGGCGACCCGCGCGATCTTGACGGCGTTCTCCACCGCCTCGGCGCCGGTGGTGAAGAAGATCGTCCGCGCCCGCCCGCTGAATGGCGCCAGCGCGTTCAGCCGCTCCGCCAGTTCGACATAGGGCTCGTAGGCCAGCACCTGCACGCAGGTATGGGTAAACCGCTCCATCTGCTCGCGCGCGGCGGCCATCACGCGCGGATGGCAATGGCCGGTATTCAGCACGGCGATGCCGCCGGCGAAGTCGACATAATGCCTTCCCTCGACGTCCCACACTTCGGCATTGCGGGCGCGCGCTGCGTAGGCGTTCGTGCTGTGTCCGAGCGCGCGCGGCACCGCGTCGTTGCGGCGGGCAAGCAGGGCGTCATTGGTCGTCATGATCGGCAGTCCGGCTGGAGGTTCAGCTCATATAGCGCGGGCCGCGGCGGCCCCGAAACCCTGGCCGAACGCGCAACAGGGCTCTCCGCACGGCAGGCTGTCTATTTTTAGCGCCGGGTTTTTGTTGAAATTGGTTCCGCGTTCCGCGTAAGCGGGGGCTCACGCTCTCGTGTTCGGTGATATGCGCCTGTTCCTGGTTCCGCTGGCCGCCGCCTGTGCCTTCCGCGCCGAAGCGGCATCGATCCCCGCGATCCCGGACCTGCCGGCGCCGCCCTTGGCCTTGCTGCAAACCACCACGCCGCCCGCGAGCGGCATGCGCGACGCGCTCTGGCCCCTGGTGCGCGCCGAGGCGCTGCGCCAGGGCGTGCCGCCGGCGCTGGCCGACGCGGTGGCGATCGTGGAGACCGGCTACACGCCGGGCGCCGTTGGCGGGTCGGGCGAGATCGGCATGATGCAGATCATGCCCAGCACGGCGCGCATGCTCGGCTTCACCGCGCCGATGTCCGACCTGTTCGAGCCGGCGACGAACGCGCATTACGGCGTGATGTATCTGGCCCGCGCCTGGGCCGCCAGCGGCGGCAACGCGTGCCGCGCGCTGATGAAATACCGTGCCGGCGTCGGCGAAGACGGGTTTTCGCCGCTGTCGATCCAATATTGCCGCCGCGCCGCCGCCTGGCTGCGCGGGCAGGACGCCACGCTGGCGCAGAACGTCGCCAGCAACACGCCGGCGTCACCCAACCGGTCCGATCCGTATATGATCAGCGTGAACGGGCACCCCTACATGCACCCCGACCTCGCGGCGCTGGTGGAGATCGCCGACGTGGCGGGCGTGAGCACCGACCAGCCGCATGCGCCGGCGCCGGTGCGCGCGTGGCACGTCTCCGCGCGCGGCGGGAAGCTCCAGGCCGTGGTGGATGCGGCGTTGGATGATGCGCATGAGGTGCATGTTCCCGATGGCGATCAGTAGGTAAGGAAGGCCAGGGGCTCTGCCCTGGACCAAGCCCAAGACCCCACGCTCTTGGTTACGCGTAAAGTAATGGGGTCTGGGGACTTGTCCTGAGCTTGGTCCAGGGGCAGAGGCCGCTGGCCTTACTCACTCCTGGAGTTCCGATGCCGCGCCCCGTCATGCTGGTCATCCTCGACGGCTTCGGCTGGCGCGACGCCCCCGAAGACAACGCCGTCGCCCAAGCCCGCAAACCCAATTTCGACCGCCTCTGGCAGGCCGGCCCGCGCGCCTTCCTGCACACCTCCGGCCGCGACGTCGGCCTGCCCGGCGGCCAGATGGGCAACTCCGAAGTCGGCCACCTGAATATCGGCGCCGGCCGCGTCGTCCGCCAGGAACTCGTCCGCATCGGCGACGCGATCGAAGACGGCAGCCTCGCCGAAGCCGCCGCCCTCACCACCCTGATCGAGGCCGCCCGCGCCTCCGGCGGCACCTGCCACCTGATCGGCCTGGTCTCCGACGGCGGCGTTCATGCCCATCAGGACCACGCGCTCGCGCTCGCCCGCATCGTCACCGGCGCCGGCGTGCCGGTCGCCGTTCACATCTTCACCGACGGCCGCGACACCGGCCCCCGCACCGGCCTCGCCTTCGTCGGTGAGTTCGTGGCCGCCCTCCCGCCGCACGCCGCCGCCGCCACCATCTCCGGCCGCTATTTCCCAATGGATCGCGACCGCCGCTGGGACCGGGTGCAGCGCGCCTACGCCGCCATGGCGGACGCGGAAGGCCCGCGCAGCCCAACCCCGCACGCCGCCATCGAAGCCGCCTACGCGCAGGACATCACCGACGAATTCATTCCACCCACCGTGATCGACGGCTACACCGGCATGCGCGACGGCGACGTGCTGCTCTGCTTCAATTTCCGCGCCGACCGTGTGCGCGAAATTTTCGCGGCGTTGCTCGACGCCGCGTTCGACGGTTTCCCGCGCGCGCCGAAACATTTCGCCGCCGCCGCCGGCATGACGCATTACAGCGACGCGCTGGCGCCGCACATGGGCGCGCTGTTCGCCCAGGAAAAACTCGACAATATCCTGGGCCAGGTGGTGGCCGACGCCGGCCGCACGCAACTGCGCCTGGCCGAGACCGAAAAATATCCGCACGTCACTTATTTCTTGAATGGCGGCGCCGAAACCCCGTTCCCCGGCGAGGACCGCATCATGGTGCCCTCGCCGAAGGTGGCGACCTACGATCTGCAACCCGAAATGTCCGCCGCCGAATTGACCGACCGCGCCGTTGCCGCCATCGACAGCGCCCATTACGACCTGCTGGTGCTGAATTTCGCCAATCCCGACATGGTGGGCCACACCGGCAGCCTGCCGGCCGCGATCCGCGCCGTCGAAACGGTCGATACCGGCCTCGGCCGCATCGCCGACGCGATCGCGCGCCAGGCCGGCGCGCTGCTGGTCACCGCCGACCACGGCAATTGCGAATTGATGCGCGACCCGGTCACCGGCGGCCCGCACACCGCGCACACCACCAACCCGGTGCCGTTGTTCCTCGCCGGCCGGCCAGGCGCCACGCTGCATGACGGCAGGCTCGCGGATCTGGCGCCGACGTTGCTCGATCTGATGGGGCTGCCGGCGCCGGCCGAGATGTCGGGCGTTTCGTTGCTGGCAAAGTAAATGTTCTTTTTTGAAAAAAAGAACCAAAAAACTTTTGCCCGTTTGGTTCCGCGCAAGCTGAAGCAATGATGCGCCAGGTCGATACAGCGTCAGAGCAAAAGTTTTTTGTTTCTTTTTTTCAAAAAATAAGTGCTTTCTTTCTTCTTTTTCTATGTGCCGCCGCCCCGCACCACGACGCTGCCAAACGTCTGCGAGACGCCGAACGCGCCCAGGCCGCCAAGCTGGCCGAGGCGAAAAGCGCGCAGCAACACCAGGCCGAAGCCGCCGCCCGCGCCGCTGCGCTGGCGCAGCAACGCATTGCCGCCACCGCCCGCCTGCGCGCCATCGAAACCGACGTGGATGACACCGCGCGCCGGGTGCAGGAAGCCGCCGCGGCGGAACGCGCCGCCGACGCCGAAGTCGAACGGCGCGCCGCGGATCTGCAGGCGCTCTTGCCGCTGGCGCTGCGCCTGTCGCTCTATCCGTCGGAAACGGTGCTGGCCGCGCCGGCGCCGCCGGAACAGGCGGTGGAGGGGTTGCTGGTCACCCACGGCATTTCGGCCGAGGTTGCGCGCCAGGTGGCGGAACTCCGTGCGCGCCAGGCGGAGGCGGCGGCGCTGAAAACGCAGGTGGCGCGTCAACAGCGTGCGCTGAACGCGCAGCGCGCGCGACAGCTCGATGCAGCCGCGACGCTGGACCGGCAGGTCAGCGCGGCAACGCAACAGGCGCAGGCCGCGCAGGACGATGCAGCTTCGGCCACGCGCGACGCGGCGGCGCTGGCGGCGCGGGCGAACGACCTGCGCAGCGCCATCAATGCCATGGAAGCGGCGCAGCGCCAGGCGGCGGCGCGCGCGGCGCAGGACGCGGCGTCCGCGGCACATGGGCGTCACGCCGCGGCAGCCCAGTCGGCGCGTGCCCGGCAGGCAGCCCTTGGCCGCCCCGCCGGCCCTGGGCTCGCGGGTGCCGCGAAAATCTCGCTGGTCGCGGGCCATATCGTCCGCGCCTGGGGCGCCCCGGCCGAGGACGGTCCGGCCACCGGCATCACGATCGGCACCGCGCCATCAGCCTTCGTGTCGAGCCCCTGCACCGGCCGCGTCGGGTTTGCGGCGCCGTTCCGCAGCTATGGCCGCCTGATCATCATCGAATGCGGCGGCGGCGATGATTTCGTGCTCGCGGGCCTGGACCGGCTGGACGCCGCGGTCGGCGCCCAGGTCCGCGCCGGCGAGCCGGTCGGCCGCATGCCCGATTACGACGTGGCCCACGCGACGACCAAGCCGGGCCTGTATGTCGAGCTGCGGCGCAACGGCACGCCGGTCGATCCGATGCCGTATCTGAAAAAGGGATAGAGTGTCCCGCGTCCCGGCCGGACCTTATGGCGCGCCGGCGGGAAATGCGCCGATGCGCAGGAAATTCGCCGACAGCGTCTCGCTGCACCCGCCGGCGCTGACCCCGATCGTCCCTTGCGATGGTGCAGGTGCCGCCTTGAAGAATGTCCTGATCGTGAAGCGCAGGTCGGCGCTGGCGCCGCCTTGCTTCAGCGTGCCGTTTGCGACAGCGTTGAAATTCGGCGCCGGTGTCCAGCCGTCCAGGCCACCGGCCGGCACCGGCGGAAATGCCGTGAAGAGTTGCATCGCAACGCCCGTCTTCGGGCTCGCCGATTGCAGCAACAATTCAGTCGTGGCCTTGCCGACGCCCGGATAAAGCAATGTCCCGGTGGTCGGCGCATTGGCCGTCAGCACACAATCCGCCCCGCTGAAATGGGTGAAAGCGCCGGTGATGCTGTACATGCCGGCCGGAAGATCCTGCGCGTAAGCGGGCCCCGCCGCCAGAGCAAGCAGTAGCCCGCATCGCCGTTCAAGCGATGCGGGTAACCAACGAACCCACGCAATCACGGTCCGCCGGTCCACCTGCTAACGCCACAAAGCGCAACATAATGCGTCACCAATCGAGCTGAAAAATTTCCGCTCCCGCATCTTTTCACCGCCCCGCGCGCCCTCCATGTGTCGGCCGCCGCAAACGCACCGATCATGGAGCTCAACCACCATGACAACCACCGCCCACGACATTATTGCCGCCGCCAGGACCGACGATGTCGCGGCACTGCGCGCCGTTGCCGCGACCCATAACGCGCGCGCCCTGCATGGGGGACCCGACCTCGATGACCTCACCCCGCTTCATCACGCCGCCGCCGCCGGCGCGCTGAACGCCGTGCGCTTCCTTGCCTCGGACGAGATCGGCGCAGACATCAACGCCGCACGCGGCAACAACTTCACCCCATTGCACGGCGCCGCCATGAACGGCCGCACCGAAATCTGCATCTTCCTGCTCGAACAAGGCGCCAATCCGAACATCCAAACCGACCCCCAAGCCTATGTCCCGCTCCATAGCGCGGCCTGGGCCGGCCACACCGGCGCGGTCGCCGCCCTGCTCCACGCCGGCGCCCGCACCGATCTCCTCAATTACCGCCACGAAACCCCCGCGCAAACCGCCCGCCGCCAAAACCACCCCGACGTCGCCGCCCGCATCGAGGCGGCTGCCCGCGCCAACGGCAAAGAAAATCCGTAGGTGGGCTGAAGCCCTCCGGAAACCCTGCGGCGCGACTACGCGGGAAACACCACCCCCTCCAGCGATTGCAGCGCCTGGATACCCGGCAGCAGCTTGCCCTCCAGCCACTCCAGGAACGCGCCGCCGGCGGTCGATACGTAGCTCATATGGTCGATCACGCCGGCATGCTTCAGCGCCGCCACCGTGTCGCCGCCGCCGGCCACCGACCGCAGCAGGCCGGCATCGGTCGCCGACGCCACCGCCTTGGCCAGCGCCACGGTCGCGGAGTCGAACGGCGGCGTCTCGAACGCGCCGAGCGGGCCGTTCCATACCAGCGTGCGCAGGCCGGCGAGCCGCGCGGTGAGGTCCGCCACCGTCACCGGCCCGACATCGAGGATCATCGCATCGGCCGGCACATCGGCGATCGGCACCGTGCGCGTCGGCGGGTTGGCGCGGAATTCGGTCGCCGTCACCGCGTCCACCGGCAGCACGATCTCACAGCCCACCGATTTCGCGCGGGCCAGAATGTCGCGCGCGGTCTGGTGCATGTCCGCTTCCTGCAGCGACTTGCCCACGCTTACGCCCTGTGCCGCCAGGAACGTGTTGGCCATGGCGCCGCCGATCACCAGCACGTCCACTTTCCCGACCAGGTTGCCGAGCAGTTCCAGCTTCGTGCTGACCTTGGAGCCGCCGACGATCGCGCCCACCGGCCGCTGCGGATGCTCCAGCGCCTCGGTCAGCGCCTCCAGCTCGCGCTGCATCAGGCGGCCGGCGATACTCGGCAGGAAGCGCGACACGCCCTCGGTGCTCGCATGCGCCCGGTGCGCGGCGGAGAACGCGTCGTTCACATAGATGTCGGCCAGCCCGGCCAAGGCGCGCGCCATCGCGGGGTCGTTCTTCTCCTCGCCGATATGGAAGCGCGTATTTTCCAGCACCAGCACCTGGCCCGGCTCGAGCTTGGCCACCGCGTCCTCGGCGACGCCGCCCAGGCAGTCGTCGGCGAAGAATACATCGCGCGCCAGCACGTCGCGCAGCGCGGCGCTGATCGGCCGCAGCGACATCTCCGGCACGCGCTTGCCCTTCGGCCGGTCGAAATGGCTGACCACGATCACGCGCGCGCCCTTTTCTGCCAGCTCGCGAATTGTCGGCGTCAGCCGCTCCAGCCGCGTCAGGTCGGTAATCCGCCCGTCGCGCACCGGCACGTTGAGGTCGGCGCGCAGCAGCACGCGCTTGCCGGCGACATCGGCCGTGTCGAGAGTGCGAACCTTCATGGGCGGGAATCCTTGCGATTTTTGCACGGCCGTCGAACGCGGCGTGTCGGTTGGAGCACGAAAAACTGCTTGGCGGCACAGCCCGCGATGGTCAAGCACACGCCCTGCCCAGGCCAAATAAATTCAGCGCGATGGATAGAAAGGAAGAAAGTTCTTCTTTTTTGAAAAAAGAAGCAAAAACCTTTGCTCCTGTGCCTTGGCAAACTATATCGATATCGTATCTTCACCGCGGTGTCATCAAATACCGCAACCGAGGGTTTAGCTGTCCGCCGTCATCGGGGCAGGAAAAACCATGTCAGATATCGCCGTCGCCAATAGCGAGGGGTTCGCGCTCGATCGGCCGTCGCGGCCGAACATGGGCGGCCAGCCGCATCTGGCCGCCATCATCCTGTTTGTCGGCCTGCTGGCCGGCGGCGTGCTCTATGCGGTGCTCGGCCTGAACAACGACATCAATATTGCCGGCGGCCAGCCGCTCGAAACCGGCGTGTTCATCCTGCTGGGCGTCGCACTGCTGATCGCGCTCGGCTTCGAATTCGTGAACGGCTTTCACGACACCGCCAACGCGGTGGCAACTGTGATCTACACGCACAGCCTGCCGGCCCCGGTCGCCGTCGTCTGGTCCGGCATGTTCAACCTGTTCGGCGTGCTGACCTCGTCCGGCACCGTGGCCTTCACCATCGTCAGCTTGCTGCCGGTCGAGCTGATCCTGCGCGTCGGCAGCGGCGCCGGGCTGGCGATGATTTTTTCGCTCCTGATCGCAGCCATCATCTGGAATCTCGGCACCTGGTCGCTCGGCCTGCCGGCCAGCTCGTCGCACACGCTGGTGGGCTCGATCATCGGCGTCGGCCTCGCCAACCAGTTTTTCGCCGGCAGCGGCGCCTCGGGCGTGGACTGGGGATCTGCGGTCGGCGTGTTCGAGGCGCTGTTGCTGAGCCCGGTCGTCGGTTTCGTCGGCTCCGCCCTGCTGCTGCTGCTGGTCAAAAAATACGTGCGCATCCCGGCGCTCTACACCGCGCCGGAAGGCAACAAGCCGCCGCCGCTCTGGATCCGCGCGCTGCTGATCCTCACCTGCACCGGTGTCTCGTACGCGCACGGCAGCAATGACGGGCAGAAGGGCATGGGCCTGATCATGCTGATCCTGATCGGCACGCTGCCCACCGCTTACGCGCTGAACCACACCATGCCGGATAGCTCCACGCCCGCCTTCATCCAGTCGATGACCCATGCCCACACCGTGTTCCTGGCGCACGGCGACAAGACCAGCCCATCATCGAAGGATGCCCGCGCCACGGTCGAAAAGGCCTTGGCCGCGCGCGATCTCAGCGGCCCCGCCGTGCAAACCGCGCTCGGCGAACTGGCGCAGGATATCGGCGCCCAGGTGCAGCAAGTGGGCGCGGTCAAGAAGGTGCCGGCCGCGCGCGTGCAGAACGTGCGCAACGAAATGTACCTCGCCAGCGAAGCCACCAAGCGCCTGCTCGCCGCCAATACCTATGACGGCGCCGAAAAAGCCGCCGTCGCGTCGTTCCGCGGCAGCCTGGACGCCGGCACACGCTTCATCCCGCTCTGGGTCAAAGTTTGTGTCGCCATCGCGCTCGGCCTCGGCACCATGGTCGGCTGGAAACGCATCGTCGTCACCGTCGGCGAGCGGATCGGCAAGACGCATCTCAGCTACGGCCAAGGCGCCGCCGCCGAACTGGTCGCCGCCGCCACAATCATCGCCGCCGACCAATATGGCGTGCCGGTCTCCACCACCCACGTGCTCTCGTCCGGCGTCGCCGGCACCATGGCGGCCAACGGATCGGGCCTGCAATGGGCCACCCTCCGCTCGATCGCGCTCGCCTGGGTGCTCACCCTCCCAGTCGCCGCCCTGATCTCCGCCACGCTGTTCGCGGTCCTGCGGAACGTTTTTTGAGGAAGTACGGAAGAAAGGCGGGGGGCTCTGCCCCCTCGACCCCCGCGTCACGCGCAGCGTGCTTTCGCACGTCACGCGCAGCGTGCCTTCGCACGACGGACAAGTCCTAAGAACCTGTTTGTTTAGTTTGGCGACAAGGCGGGGGGCGCGCGTACTGTTACGACGGTACGTGCGCCCCCCGCCTTATCCCCAAACCA
>Ga0116229_10005423_pt1 | contig 20821 bp, 24 predicted proteins | sample S1TSphgellanicum_3_FD_87313 | JGI IMG/M metagenome (GOLD analysis project Ga0116229, IMG submission 87313) | Host-associated microbial communities from peat moss isolated from Minnesota, USA - S1T2_Fc - Sphagnum magellanicum MG | ecosystem: Host-associated > Plants > Peat moss > Unclassified...
CGAAGACGAACTCGTCCTCCCGCGAAGCCGCGTCGACGCCGACCTTCTCGACGACGTCGAGCACGTGATCGTCGGCCTCGAGTCCGACCGCGCCGAGCGCATCGAGCGATTCATCGCGAGGCATCCCGGCATGGGTCGGCATGGCGACGATCGTCCACGCCGAGACGAAGACGGGCCATGACGACTAGACGAGCTCCGCTTGGACAAAGCGTGCTCATCCTGATCGCAGAGGGATCCGCCGCCGATTGCCACGCGCTCGTTGCCGATGCGCGGCGCCGTGCTCTGTCCCGCCGTGATGATCTGGTCTCGGCCGGTGGCCAAGTCGCCGTGGATCGCATGGGCGGAGCCCTGCACGTCTACGTCGCCATCCGCTCGACCGACACCGGGCCGATCGACGCGTACGTCGCCGCCCATCCCGGCATCGACGCTTCGGCGAGCATCCTGACCGCCAACGGAGACGACCAATGGCGCGCCGACTTCGCTCGCGGCTTGCGCATGTGCGCATGGCGGCGCGTCCACGTCCCGGCGGGCGTCACGCGCATGGCGATCACCGGTCCTGGTCCGGAGCTGGATCGCTTCGCCCGCATGACCGGCGCCCCGAGCGAGGACGACCTCGAACTTCTCGCCTGGCGGTCGTCCGAGTTGGAGCGCCACGTCGACCGCGACGTCGTCCGGCTCGAACACTACGCGCAGGACGTGCGGAAGATGCCCGCATTCCTCACCGGACTTTCGCGCCGCTTTCCGCAGCTGACGTTTTGCGCGGAGATCGCCGCGAACGATCGGACGGAACCTCGGGTGAAGGCCGTGCTCGTCGCAGGCGCGGCGGTCGACGATTGGACGCGGGCGCATCATGACGAATGATCCATCGCCGCACGATCGCGCCGACGTCGAATCGTGCCGCGAATTCGCGCGGGAAATCTTCGGGCTGCCGCGCTTGCTCGGCGATCTCCGCCCGACCTATGCCGACCTGGATTATCTCCGCGCGCACGGCGAGCACTTTCCCGGACCTCCGGGACTTCACGGCCATCGTCGCGGCAAAGCGGGAGAGTGCTGGCGCAACGCGATGCAGGCGACGTTCGATCGTCCGGAGCAGCTGACGTACGTCCAAGGCTTCGTGATCGGATCGATGACGCAGGTGGTCGCGCACGCCTGGTGCGTCGACCGCGACGACCGTCTCGTCGAACTCACGTGGGACGTCGCCATCGCACGTGGCGACGAGCGCTACTTCGGGGTTCGCTTCACGCGAGGGCAACTCGCGGACCTCGTCCTGGCGTACGGGACCTACGACTGGTACGAAGGCTTCTCGGCCGTCGTCGCGCCGTCGTCGTCCTTGGGCGGAGATCGTCGTGGGTGACGTCCACGGATTCACGTCATCGATCGTCTCCTATCCGGATCGCGGGCCGGACGGAAACGCGAAGTATCGTGGCAACACGAGCGGACGTCTCGTGCGCGACTTCATCGTGACCTATCACGGGCCGAAGACGAACGTCTTCGTCGATCCGATGGAGGGCGGGGGGACATCGCGCGACGCGGCCGCTGCGATGGGCGTGCCGTATCGCGGTTTCGACCTGCGCGACGGCTTCGACGCGGTGCGCATGGACTTGCTCGCCGCGCTCGACGGCGTGCCGTGCGGCTCCGTGTTCATCCACCCGCCCTACGCGGCAATGATCCAATATAGCGGGAACATGTGGGGCGAGCCGCATCCGGCCGATCTCTCGCAGTTCGGCAACGACGTCGATGCGTTCCACGAACTTCTGCAGGCGGTCTTGCAGAACGTGCATGCCGCGCTGCGACCCGGCGGCCACTACGGCGTGCTTCTCGGCAGTTGGCGCAAGGCGGGCGCGTACCACAATCTGCCGGCGACGCTGACTCGCTATGCGCCCGGCGTCGCCGTCGCCGAGATCGTCAAGGTGCAGCACAACGTGCAATCCGGGCGCAAGCACTATTCGGGCAGCGTCGTCCGGATCGAGCACGAGTCTTTGCTGGTCTATCGTCGCGCCGACGATCCGAGCATCTTCGCCGTTTTCGCGGAGGTGCTCGATGCGGTCAACCGCAGCTACTCCGCGAGCTGGCGCAACCTCGTGCTGGGGTTCGCGCGCGAGCGCGGGACGTTCGGCCTCGACGAACTCTACGAAGCCTTCGACAACCATCCGCGCACGAAATCTAATCCGAACTACCAAGCCAAGTTGCGGCAGATTGTCAACAGCGAGGCGACGATCAAACGCTACAGCCGCGGGCGCTATGGTCTTGCCGGTCGCGTCGCCTCATGAGCCGAGGCCGATGGATCGCGGTCAGCTCCTAGTACCTTCGTCCTACGTTGCCTTTCGGAACGGCGCCGCTAGGGAAGAGGTGGGTAGTCCCGTCCTTTCATGCGGACAGGCGACATGAAAGAACGGAACACGACGAAAAGCCTCGAAGAAACGCCCGACTTCGCGCCCTCCGGAGAGGAACGCGCCACCGTTTCGCACGTTCGCGACATCGCCGACGCCATGGCCCGGCGCCTCGCCGCGGAATCGGGCCGCGCGCCACTGACCCGCCGGCTGCGATGTGGCTTCACCGCCGAGCGCATCGCGATCTCGTACGTCGTTCGCCCTGACACCTCACTGGAAGATGTGGTGTCCGCGTTCGCGTCGTTGGGGACGGCGCTCGGCATACCCGGCGAATCCTGATCGTCCGGCAGTGCCAGGCAGTTGGCACGGCCGTGCGTCATGATCAGCCTCGCGAGGATCACCTTGGCGTTTCTGACGGACGAAGAGCGAGGAGCGCTCCAAATCACTCATGCGATTTTTCACGTGGTGGGAAAGGGCGAAGGCGACTTCCGCAAGCTCGACGTCGGGTTCGAGCCCGGACCGTTTGCTGCGTTCTTTCTTGATCGCATCTTCGCTACCGCCCAGGGCACGCTGTGCGATTTCCTCACCGATTCGCCCGTCTTGGAAAGTCTTCGGCGGATCGAAGCGGATGCCGAAGCCTTCGTCCCCGAAAGCCAAAGGCTCGCCACTTCGTTCTCGGCGTTGCACGAAGGCAACGCGAAGAAGGGTGCGTTCCTGGTCTTCACCCTCGCTTCGCCCTCGGGCCCGCTTCACGCGATGCTGAAGCTGGATCACGAGTCCGTCGTCGCGTACCGCATCCTGGACAACGAGGGAATCACGTCGGCCGAGATGAGCGAGATCCTCGAGACGTTCGTGAAATCGCCCGACGCCTTGCAAAAGGGTGCCGTCGCGCGCATTCGCGACAATCGTGCCGAGCTCGTCGTCCATGATCACAAGAACAAGCGCGGCATCTCCGCCTACTTTGAACGATTTTTGGGCTCACGCCGACGCTTCACCGATGCTGAACTCACGAAGAAAGTGGTCGATATCGCGAGGGACGTAGCCAACAAGCACGCTGACGTTCTGTCTCCTGAAGTGCGCCAGAACGTCGTCTCTCGCATCTTCGGCGCCGCTCGATCCGGCGAGGCCTTCGTTCCTGACGAAGCCACGTTCACCGCGGCCGCCTTTGGGATGCTCGAGGACGACTCGCCTATCACGTCGGCCTTCGCGCGCGCACTGAAAGCGCACGGCATCGAGGACGAACGCTTCACGCTCGATCCGGAACTGCTGCCCGCGTCCACGCGACGCAAGGTCGTGACCGTGGAAGGCTTCGAGATCGAGTATCCGGGACAGTTTCGGAACAGAATGATCATCGCCGAGGATCCAGTCACCAAGCAAAAGACCATCACCATCACCACGGCAGGAATCGTCTCGGACGATGTTGACCCCGGATAGAGTAGCGGACTCACTACCTCTCGTCGCCGACCTGAGCGCGACCGAGGACGCAGACCGCCTGACCATCATCGGGACATTCGACGAGGCCGCCGTCCGTGCGTGGACGGAAGTCATCGAGAATGGCCTCCCGCTCGGACTCACCTTCGATCTCATCAATGCGGTCGGCGATGCTACCGATTCGTTGAGCGAGGGCCGACGCACGGTCATCGTCCACAAGCCAGGCACGGAGTCCACGCGCTATTTCTTCACGCTCGACGGATTCCGGGCGTTCCTCATGGGCGACGCCCGGAATGCGACCGCGCGGCGCGTCCTCCTCGCGAAAGAAACTGAGTCTTTCACGACGTACGCCTTCGATGTCGAGCCATGGACGAGCGTCGTCGCGAACGACGATCTGCCGCGGCCAGCCCTTCCCGTCAGCCCGCAGGACGTCGTTCGCGATAAGGGAGCCGGCGAGGTGCCGGCGTCGATCGCGGCCTCCCTTTTGCAGTCTCCACCACCGACATCTAGCGCGGCTTTTGCCGTCTGGCGCGAATGCGCCTTACGACGACTCCGCACCGCGCTCGTCTCCGAGGTGTGGAAACAAAAAAATGGTGAACTGCGACTGGGCATTGACGGACCACGATACGTCGAGATACAGGTCGATCCGGAGGAGAACGCGGCCACCTTCGCGGTCGCGAACCAAATAGCCACATGGATCTATGCGAGCGCCGACGGCGAGTCGAAACTCGTCCTATTCACGGCAGAACTCGCTCGCGATTGGCCGGGTAATGAGCGCTGGTCGGCCGGATTCCAGCGTGTCGCACCGATGGCGTTCGCGGCTGCACAGCGCGCGCATCGCAATGCGCTCGTCGAGCGAAGCACAGAGACGCTCAAATCCATGGGCGACCTTCGGAAGAGCCTTGGCGACGAGATTGGCCGGACCATCGCGGCGACCAGCGATCTGGTCGCCGCTTCATGGAGAGACTTTGCGATCGCAATCGCCGCACTCGTCGCTCGCTTGACGGTATTCTCGACGCCGTCCGCGCAAGGGATCGGCCAACGTTTCCTCTTCGCCATTTGCGCCTTCCTCGGTTTGTCCTACGCGGTCAAGACGATATCGAATTGGCGATTCAACGCAACCCTCGACGACCTCCGTCATACGTGGCGTGCGCAGCTCTACGCGTATCTGACGGACGCCGAATACGAAGCGACCGCCATCGAACCGCTACGACGCGCCAACGATGTCTACGTCGTCACCGCGTGGCTTCTCGCAATCGCCTACGTCGCCGTGATCGGCTTCGTATTCGCTCTGGCCTCCTCGATCGGCGTCGTTCAAGGAGGTCCAGCTTCAGGCTCGGCGCCGCAGGCAAGGCTGTCGCCACTCGCGTCACCAAACAGGACCATAACGACCGTTTCCTCAAGCCCGTCGCCCAGAGGCCCATCACGGGTGCTCCAAGTTCCGGGCTCGTTATCTTCGCCTAAGATTCGGTGAAGATTTTGGTTCAAAGCGCGCGCTGGAGGCCCTGAAAGGTCATAATCTCCTTCCGGTGCACGCGGCTCACGATTTCCGCCAGCGATGGCGGGATCGGGAGCCGCTGTCCTTCGACGAGCAGCGAATAGCGTACGCGCAAAGTCAGGAACTTCGTGCCAGTGGTCGTGCCAGTGGTCGTGCCAGTCGCCCGGCTTAATCTCGTTGGGCTTCGCGCTCAACGCCGCGATCATCAGCATCACCGCATAGACCCCGTAGAAACAGGAAGCCTGTCGCGTTGATCTCGCGATAGACCGGGTTCGCGTACGGCACGATCGGAAGCGTAAACCAGGCAATGTCGCCGTGCAAGATCGCGATCGATGCGCTGCTCGCAACGGCGTTGAAGCGTTCGGGTCGTCGCTTTGCGATGACGGACGTCCGTATGTACATGAGCCACACGATGCCCGCGAGCAGGATCAGCACGCCCAGTCCGCCCCAGAAGAGCGCGATGGAGTCGAGCCGACCGGTCTGATAGACGTTCGTCAATTCGTCGGCAACCTTTGAAAGATCGCCGCACGGCAGCAGGACGGCCAAGGCGAACACGAAGTTCGCGTATTTGCCCATCTTCGCCGCAAGCTCGGCGCTCATGGATCGCGTTTCGGCATCCTCGCTGAACCATGTCGCCAGCCGGCCCAGAATGTTACGGAGCATTGTTCTCTCCTTGAAAAACCGTGGTTGTGGATCTCCTCCTTGCGACCATGGGATGGTTAGTCGCCCCCGACACGAGGAGCGCTGCGATCACGCTATCGCTCCACTCGGCCAACAGGATGGCATTCTGGAAAGCCCGGCGCGCGATCGTCAAGTCGCCGTCTCGCCGATCACGGCGACGCGGACGGCGATGGAGAGGCGGACGGTGACGGCGTGGGAGACGGCGACGGCAAGACGGAGACATAAAGCGTAGTCGTCCAAACGGGCGTCGCGCTCGCGCCGGGAGCCGGACTCTGATTCGGTGGGCTCGCGCCGAAGACGACGTTCTCCATACACGGTGCCGGCGCACCCGTTGCGTTGATCGTGAACGTCAGCGCGCCCATCGCTGGCGCGGTCGGAAGAACGGCCCCACACGGCGTGACGGTCGGAGAGGGCGACTGCATGACTCCGTCGTTCGTCACCTGTTGGTACTGGACGCTCATCGTCCACGTGTCGAGCACGTACGTCGAATTCGGCACAAACGAGAGCGTCGCCGTTTCGCCGACGAACAACTGCAGCGGATGCTGCGCCGAGGTCGTCAGCGAGGACGTGAAGGGCGGAAGCGTTGCGGACGGGGACACGCTTCCGGATGGATTAGAGTTGTTGCTGCCTCCGCACGCAACGAATGCGCTCATCCACGTCATCGCGAGCGCCCCGATGAATCGGTTTCTCTTCATGGCGTAGTGCTCGCTGAAGCGTTGACGTCGTCCGGTCGGTAGGGTAGTGGCGACGGCTTGAATGGCGTTGGTGTGTTGCTTGGCGCCGGCTGCGGCGAGAACGTGAACAGTCGCTGACACGCCGGACACGTGGACCACGAACTCGACAGGCGGAGCAAAATCTTTCCGGCGATATCCTGTGCGGCGAGTTTTAAGATTTTGTCCGGAATGATGCCAGGCAACGTCAGCGCCGACGATCCCGCATTGGAGAATCCATTGGACGCGATCAGCGCTCCCGACGCAAACAGGTTTGTCGCGCTCACGCCCGTATGGCTTTGCATCGTCTGCGAAATATAAGGACCCGTCGCGACCGGCGTCGGTGCTGGGTAGGTCATCTGCGTCGATGTCGTCTGCTGTTGCAGAAACGAATAGACGGCGGTCGCGACGGCGACGATCGGAAACAGGGTCGCGGTCTTTTGATTCCCCCACCCTTGAATGTCGTGACCAACCCACTGAACCTCGGCCCGGCCGTTCGGGTGATCCTTATCGGAAGTGCACGATACCAAGAGCGCATCGAGGTTGAGTTGCGCAAACTGACGCGAGTAAATCAGAAAGTTCCAAGTTCCCATTTGCGAGTTCGCGTTGTAGACGATCAGCGCTCCGGCGGTCGAAGCGGGATCCGTCGCGCACTGGTTCACGAAGTCTTGGATGGCGCTGCCCCCCGGTGCTGAGGCGACCCAGTAATTTGCATTCACGACGCCATCCTGCTCGATGCGGCCGGCGATCTCGACGGCGAGCTTGGCGCTGGTCGGCGCGTCAGTCGCGATTGCGACGACGAACAAGGTCGGCTTGGCGAAGTGGAGCGCTGGCGATGCGCTCGGACTCGGACTGGGCGTCGGGGGCGCCGTCGGCGTCGGGAGCAATCGAACGTCGATCGTCGGGGTTTGCGCGACGCTCGGGGCGCTCGGCAACGCCGTGAGGACTCCGACGATCGCGCTTGCGAGGACAACCGTGCAGCATCGCCAGAAGAGCCTTCGGGCGGTTCGCCAACGCTTCGATCCGCGACCCGTTCCCGTCATAGCATCGTCTCCATCAGCACGTTGCTGCCATCAAATTTGTCCTGATTGGCCGCGACTAGCGTTGTCTTCGTGTCCGCTCCTGAAGCCCAAAGAGACCTACCATCATTCGGGACGCCCCAACATTCGGACGTGCTGAACTCGAAATTCAAGGAAGCCTCCCGGGCGGGAACGGCATCCAAGACGGTCCCGGCAGCGGCAGGGCCGGCCCGAAGCGGTAGAGCGCATAGGTCTGATCCGAGTCGCGCTTCATCGTCAGCGAGACATACGTGAACTCGTTCGGAAAGAGCGTGTGCGGCAGGCTCGCGGGTTGCGTGAACTGCAGCGGCACGAACGAGACGAGCGACTGTGGGAGGCTCGCTTCGACGTTGAACAAGTGTGGACTCGTCGCAACGTATTCGTTGTAATCGAAATAGAACGAATACGATCCCTGTTGCACGTTGTTTTGAATGGGCGAATGCGGCATGATGGCGTTTGAGACGTTGTTTGCCGCGGTGACCGTCGTGGCCGCACTCGGAGCAACCGCGGCATCCATTACGCCCTTATCCAGGATCGTAATCATGCAGTCGGTGATGGAGCGGCCGCTCTCGTCGCGAATCGTCAGAACAGCGGTTGAGTTCACCGCGCTGGGCGGTCCGTTCGGTGCGACATGCGTCGCCTGATTGGTTGCAGACCATGTGTCCACCGCGTTTTGCCAATCCTTCGCGCAACTGGCGTAGTCGTCGGCGGTCTTGACGCTTAGGGCTCGCACGGTCGCATCTATCGGAAGGTCGCCCTCCGGATTGCTGTTCCAACCAAGAATGCCGGAGACGGCTCCGAAATGCGAGTATCCGGGCAAGATGAGATGTGGCACCGGCCGGATTGGCCGCACCGCACTGGCGACTGGACCTTCCGCGCCGTGCGAAACCTGGATGATCGTGTAGTTGAGATTTGCTCCGGATATCCGGACCGTGTTGTCCGAGCCGGGCTCATGCGTCTGCCAAATAATTTGAAGCGTCGGATCGTTCCCGACCGAGTCGCCGCCCATGCTGAAGGCGAAGAGGTTAGCGAGCGACCCATCATTCCAGCGCTTCATCCAGTCGCTGTTGAGTTTCAGAAGAAAATCGCTACCATAGTCGAGGTCGGTGAGTACGTTGGCTCCCACCGTCGGCGACTGCTTCAGGAGAAGTTTCTGGACGTAGCCGAGGACGCTCTTGCCCATCTGCGCGAGGGTCGAGCCATGGTTGGCGCCGGCCATCGTAATCAGGTGCGTCGGTATGGCGTTGCCCGTGCCGAGGCGGTTGAGCAGCCATCGGCGCGCAATGAGGGCGCCGGTCGAGTGACAAATGATCGCCCATGGCCCCTGCGTCCATGCCGCACCGAGCGCCGTCACGCGGAGTTCCATCGCCTCCGCGAGATCGTCGATCGTGACCGTGTCGTCGAGCGAATTGAACGCGGCGAGGACGACGTCACCCGCGGCGGGTAACGCCGCCTTCAACCGCGCCGGAAAGTCGAAGTACGCGCCGAGCGACGTTTCGCTGTAGCCGTGCACGAACAGAACGTTCACTTTTCCATGATCTCCTTCGCGATCATCAGGATTTCTCTGCGACGGCGGCGATGCGCGTCAGGATATCGGGAACCAGCCGTTCGAGGAATCCCGCAGCGAATGACCAGACGATGAGCTTCGCCCAGGAGGCGGAATCCGCGGGCGTGGATGTAATCGCGAAACTCGCGAAATCGTGCGCCTTGCAATGCTTGGCGGCGGCGGTGACGGCATCCAGGTCCCCGCAGGTCAAGAAGGTCGGGAAGAACGGGCCCGTCACGAAGCCCCCGATGATGATGACGAACAGCACGACCGCGAAGATCATGCCGATGAAGGGGGAAAGCAACATAGAGAAACCGCTCGCATCGAGCTCCAGCCACTTGTAGAGCGGGTCCACTTCGGTCGGCGTCTGCAGCCGCTGTTCCACGCTGATGAAGCCGCCGACGAGTCCGGCGAACAACACCGCGAAGAGCGCCTCCGTCGGCACGAACGTGTCGTTGTAACGCGGCGCCACCGTCTCGGAGAGGGCGTAGAGGCCGAAGATCACGACGATGCACACGGCCATGAAGATGAGCGTGCGCGACGTGAGGGCGCCCCGGGCGCGCTCCTTCGGCGGCGACAGCTCGAGCATGTACTTGATGCGCTGCGTGACGGCAAGCAACTCCGAACGCATCCGGTCGGCGACGGCCTGGCCCGGTGGCGGAGCGACCCCGCTCAGGTCGAGCATCGTCTTCTGATACGACGCGTACTCCGCGGGGGTGACCGTCTGCGAGTAGACCAGTCGCTGCAGGTTCAATTGCTCGGGAAGGTCGGACGCCGGCAGCACGCCGATGATCGCTTCTTCCAAGACGTCGACATCAGGCCACGTGATCGCGTCCTTCACGTGCACGAGGTAGTCATCACCCGTGACGCCGTCGGCTTGCGCCGGAACCCGCGCGAAGATCTCCGCGATCGCTGGCGGGATCGCGAAGCCTTGCGACTGAGCGAGCAACTGATAGCGGGCGCGGAGGATGAGAAATTTTTCGGCACGATAGATGGAGCGAACGCCGGTCCCCATCCACCCGTTCTTGATGCGTCGAACCATCTTCGCTCGCCCGTATTAGTGCGGCTGGGCCAAGTCTTGAATGAACGTGATTACGCCGACGTCGAGCGCGTTCACGCCGTTGATCGCGAACTGGTAGTTCGTGGCGACGTCGGCGGACAGCGGAGCGAGCATCACGGTCGAGGCGCTGTTCGGCACCTGAGAAAGCGTACCGACGAACTCCTTGCTGATGGTCGTGTTCACGACCACCTCATGGCCGAACAGCGGCTTGCAGCCGTTCATGTCCATCGCCTACGCCCCCACCGAGGGCTTCGCGTGAGGAAAATCAGCGATCGTCAAAGAGAAGACGGACAAAGCACCCTCCAACCCGTCGAAAGCCGGGACCATCTTCGGACCCGCCGATCGGTCGCTTACTTTACTCTGTGATGGGGCGCACTCCCTTTCGATTTTCTGTCGTCGTCAGGTTCGACGGAGGCGATGCTCCTCGACGGCATGCTGTTGCAAGCTGAGGCCGTCGATCGGTGACTGAACATCGCCGCTCACGCTGAACTTGGCCAACACCCACGGCCTCAACATCGCTCGGTCCGAAGGGACGAGCCGGGTAATGAGGGCTTTCGCGTCGGCGAGGGTCGGACCGTCCGTGTGCTGCGTCATGCGACGATCTTAGTGGTGGCCGATGCCAGACGCATGGCATCGCCGGAAAACACGGAAGCCCGAGCGGTGCTCGGGCCTCCGGCGTCGCGTAGTCGGGAACCGACTACCGGGTGTGGGCGACGACTTGTTCGCTCCACCATCGCGGGAGCGCGCCCACCGGCGGATTATCGGCCTTTTCGGACCCGGCGTCAAGCGATTTATTCGGAAATACGATGGAGGGGTGGGCTGTCTCGCGCGATACATTTGCGCTGCTTTTTGAGCTATCAGATCGGTCAGGAAACATCAACCTTCTCGCGCCTGATTTGTTCGCTTCCCCGCCGTTGTTCCCGTCGCGCATGCGAGCCGACCACGCCGACGAACGTTGCGCCGAGCCGTGCGAGTTCGCCTCGCTCAGCGATCTTCCAGTCGATCAGAAACCGTTCGCAGAAGATCTGCGGTATATCGGTTGCCCTGACCGAATCTGATGCGCTTGATGTCCGCGACCTCCAAGCCGACGCGTTCTGCGGCCTGGGCCGACGTGAAGCCGAGGCGTTTGACGGCCTCATTGAACCCGTGCATCAGCCTTGCTTTGACGAGGCGTTCTTCCGGATTCGACAGCCCGAGATGGGCGAACACGTTGCGGGAGCCGACGACGTCGGGAACCGATTCTCTTGCGGTAGCGGCTTGGTTCATGTCTCGGCGGCGCATGGATCAGCAGATTAATCGATCTCGTGACCAAGATGCAATGGGGCACCTGACGATCAGCGTTTCTTCTTGACCGCGCGTTTCTTGGTCGCACGCTTGCGCACGGCCCGCGGCTTGCCGCGTTCGGGCGCCAGCAACTCGGGGACGGTCGTGCCGAGCGCGGTCGCGATCTGCGTTAGGACCCGCAGGCTCGGGTTCGTCGTCTCCTCTTCGGCTTCGATCTGCTGGATGCGCCGCAGCGACACGCCGGCCGTCTTCGAGAGCTTCCACTGGCTCAGGTCGAGGACGAGCCGCCGGTCCCGAACGGACCGCGCGAGGTGCTTGATCGTCGCCTTCCACGCATCTGCCACTGACCCGGACAGTCCGTCGGAGCGGCCGGATCGACCAGCGCAATAAATTGCGCCTTATGAATCGGACGCGTCCGCTGGGCCAGGTCCGAGATTGGGGATCGATTAACGTAAGCCGCAACTTATTGCGCCTTACAGGAGAGCCGTCCGATCATCGACAAGGGCGGGCGCTCAATCATCCGACCGCCGCCGCTTCGGTCGCGGTCCCTGCCATCCGGAGGTCTCAATGATCGGGTCCATCCTGCACAAGCCGACGACGCGTGCCGGCGCCGTGCTGGCTTGCGCCTTCGCGTCCCTGGCGCTCACGACTGTCGCCGGCGCCGACACGAGTTATCCGACGCGCATCGTCGCGGTGCCCAATGCGCCCGTGACGCTCACCCATTGCGAGAGCGCCATGGGCTTCTATTTGAGGGCGATCGACAACGCGACAAATCGGACCGACGCGTTCTTGTCGTCGTACACCGTGCGGTGGACCGTCTACGACCACACGGGCACGGTGGTCGGCCAAGCCGACCTCGTCAACACCTTCGAGAGCGACCTCGCCCCCGGGGACGAGACCCACAGCAAGGGTGATTCCGTTTATTGGACCGGCCCCGCCAGCGCGATCGGGAGCGTGACGTGCCGTCTGCAAGCCGCGAAGTTCGAAGGCAACCGCAGCTGGACGTACGGGCGGACCTGGCCCGGAAAGCTCGCGCCAATCCAGCAGCAATCCAGCGCCGGCGCGACGGTCAGCGGTCTCGGCTCCACTGCGAACGTGCCCTCATCGCATCCGCAAGTCAAGCTCGCGGTGAGCAACGCCTGGAACGACACGGTCCAGGGCGCGCTCTTCGTCCACTGCGCGCTCGACATCCAAGGGGGCAACGCGGATGCGACCCTCTCGCCAAACATGCTCGTGCTCACGATGCAGCTCGCGAACGGTGCGAAGAAGAGCTATGGCGCAATGACGCAGGCTGCGCCAACGTATCAAAAAATCAATCCGCTCGGACAGACCACGCAGACCGCCTACGAGGTTGATCCGAAGGATGACCTCGGTGCAATCGGGTCCATCATCGTGCCAGCGCACGGAACCGTTCACGTCATCGCGACCTTCTTCGTTGGCACGGACGTGGTCGCGGACCCGACGTCGAACCGCCAGGTGGCGCTGCAATGAACCATCCGGCCGGAGCCAGCTTCGTCGGTCCGATGATGGCGTTTCTGCTGGTCGGAACCGCGTTCTACTTCATCCCGCTCATCATCGCGATCGTACGCAAGAAGAGCAACGTCGTCGCCATCGGCGCGCTCAACCTGTTGCTCGGGTGGACGCTCGTCGGCTGGGTCGTGTCGCTCGTGTGGTCGCTCAGCAAGGACCAGCAGCCCCAGCAGGTCGTCATCCATCAGACCATCGCCGGAGCGGCGCCGGGGACGACGTACGGCGTCGAGCCGCGGAACGATCCTTGACGAACGTCGGGATGCCACGGATGCGCCCGCGCGTCCGCGATTGGGACGTCATCCTTGCGCGCGTTCGCATCTTCGGCTTTCACTTCGATGACGACCATCGTGCGTGGATCGATCTCGAGCGCGATGGTCGCGGATCGCGAATCTCGCTCGTCGGCGAGGTCCAGATCGATGCGCGCGATCCCCGCGACCGATGGCTGCTGCAAGAAGCGGTTGGTACGGAAGATGGATGGGCCGCGTGCGAGACTTACTTCTATCTCCGGCCGTTCGACGACGAGATCATGCCGGTCGAACTTCGGCTCGGCCTCGGTTCGGGCGACGATGCCATCCCCTTCATCGAAGAGGACATGCTCGACGGCCGCGTGACGCGTACGACGGTCCGCACGATCGACGAGTTGATGGACGTGCTCCCGCCCCTTGGTCCGAGCAACTCCGTCGGCTACCATCGTGCTCGCGAGCGAATCATCGCGGCGCTCGAGGAACTCCGTCCGAAGTCGTGGGCCGACGTGGGCGTCACCGACGTCGCGGAGATCGCGGAATACGAGCGATACTCCGTGAACGCCGACCACGTGGCGCACGCGCGCGCCAACGGACGAGGGACGCAGGATGAAATCATTCGCGGGTATGGCCTTCCGCCGGACGCGGATTGGGTGCGCTTGGACTTCGACGACGGGGATTGACTTTTCGCATCGCGTCGATCAATGATCCGATCCACTCATGACGATTGCGGAACTTCGAGGCCTAATCGCCGACCTGCCGGATGACATGCAAATCGCGGTGCGCGGTTTCGGGAACGGATACGATCCGCTGATGATCGCCGTCGTGAGACGACTCGCCCCGGACCGCTCGCCGCGTTGGTACGACGGCATCCTCACCGAAGAATCCGTGGAATCTGCCGAGTTGCGCTCGTTCCTCGCGTTCGGCACGACCGAGTGTGCCGACATCCCGGATCGCTTCGACGCCGCAGGCGTCGACGGGTCGTTCGACTTCGATTTCGATGAGTGGTACGCCACCGGCTGGTCGAAACTTGAACTCCCGCTCTTCGCGCTCGAAGGTCGCGAGGCATGATGCGGCGCGCACGCGCATCCGAACGCGGAAAGAACCGAGACGTGAATCAAACCTGCGAACCCTCCCCTCCAGCGCCCCTCGTCTGATGCGCATCGTCGCGATGTCCGACACGCACCTGCTGCACCACAAGCTCGTCGTCCCGGACGGCGACGTGCTCGTGCACTGCGGCGACTTCTCGGGCAAGAACGACGTCGAGGAATACGCGGCATTCTTCGCCTGGATGAGCGCGTTGCCACACGAACACAAAGTCCTCATCGCCGGCAACCACGAGTCGTTGCTCGACGACTTCAACCGCACCGTGCGCAAGCTGATTCCCGACTCCATCACCTATCTTCAGGACTCGGGCGCGACCATCGAAGGCCTGAAGTTCTGGGGCTCGCCGCGCACGCCGTCGTTTCCGTGGATGGCCTTCGCCCATTTCGCCGACGAGGTTCCGGAGGCGCGCTGGAGCATGATCCCGAGCGACGTGGACGTCCTCGTCACCCATGGTCCGCCCTACGGCATCCTCGACCGGAACTACGCGGGGCGGCGAATCGGCGATCCCGACCTGATGCAACGTGTGAAGCAGGTTCGGCCGCGGCTGCACCTGTTCGGCCACGTGCACGACCAGAACGGACGAATGCAGCGGTCCGGGACGACGTTCGTGAACGCGGCCATCGGCGACGACGACGAAGATCCGAACTTGTCGGATCGCGTCCAAGTCATTGTTCTCTAGCCTGCAGAACCGTGCATCCAAGGACGGGGATAGTCCGGGCAGCTAGGGGCTGCGCTCGTCACGTCGGGACGTTCACCCGGTTCGTAGGTAGCGTTGCACTCGTGATTGAGGATCTGGTAGCCAGGGGCGTTGTCCATACAGATGCCCGACACGGGGTCGGTCTTGTACACGATGAACTCGAGGCCAACGAATGCAAACCGCAGCGTCGGCGAGTGCAAGTAATGTTGGATAGACCTCAGCATCTTCAAGTCCGCCGCATCGATCCTCGGCACACCGGGCTTTCCGGCATCGCTCGCCAGATAACTGATCGGCCCGGACGGTTGCGTCGAGCCATAAGGCACGCATTGCACACCGCGGCCTACGATGCGTCCGGCGGTTCCATCTGGCAGCGTCGCCGACGCTGCGCCCGAAACAGTTGTAAGTCCCGCGAAAAGGGCGAGGCAAGATGCCAAGGCTTCAAGCCGACGATCGCGCCGAATCCTAGATAAATTCATGGATGTTCTTCCTGAACCAGAACCGCGACCATTGGCAGTCCGCAATCGGTCGCGGTTCTGGTTCCCTAATTATGGATTGGTACAGGCAATGTCTGGATTGACCGCGTTCTCTCCCAAACCGTTCTTGTTCACGGGTACGGCGGCGGCTCCGCGACAACCGTTACATGGCAATGGGATGTTGGTTGGACATGGCGCTGCGGTTGGGGTTGGGGTCGGTATGGGCTTATAGGGTGAGAACGTTCCCTTAGGGCCACCTTTGGTCCGTCGAGCTGCGGAGTCTGATAGGTCGTCCTGACTAAGGTCTATCCCCTCATATCCGTTGTTCGGGCTGTTCTCGTTGGTTTCGACCGCGTAGGCATCCGGAAAAACCTGATAGCCTCCAAACCACGAATTACTCGCATAGTACTGAATCGTGCACGTGAATGCCGGACTCTGCGTTTGGCACGGCTGCTCGAGCTCACCCATCTCGACTTGATCCCAGCGATTGGCGATCGACCCAAGACATGCACCGAAGCACGAGACGGAACCATACAAGTTCGTTGAGTCTCCTCCGGAGATCGTCAACATGCGCTTCGTGATGCAATTGGAACAAGGCGTCGTCAAGCCAGTGCTGTCCGTGCCCGGGTTGATGAAGTCTCCAGGAGCCTGCCAAAACGTCCAAGCCGGAGAAGACCAAACGACCGATGACGGAGGCTGTGAATAATCTTCTGGCGACCATGGTGGAACTCCGGTGGCGAGAAACATCAAGGACGAGGGCCCCGGCAGCCCGCCGTACATCATTCCGACGCCGTTCCCGCCACACGTGTAGTGCGTTGACGCGTTGTATTGAATCGACTGGTAGCCACCGAGCGCGGAAACGTTCAGAAACGGTTGGATGGAGCCAAGATAGCTCACCTGGATGCCCGCATCGATGCCAGAACCGTTCCCCGCATTTCCGAAGCCGCCGAGGTACATGAATCCCGCGCCGGCGGTTGCGCCGCTCGCGACCGGCGAGAGTACGTAGTCATTGCAATCCACGGTCGCATACGCATATGCAGCATCAACCCCCAACGCGGAATACTCGCGCGCGAAGGGGCCAGTTGTGCTCGTTCCCGGTGGAGCAACGACGCTATCCGTCGAACGGGAGCCAGACTGGCTTAACTTGCGCCCTACGTTGAACGGGACGATCGGCGGTAGATTTCCGAACGTCGCCCCTCGGAGAATTGCCGGATGATTCGAAATCATCGTACCATCTGATTTGAAGTAGACGAAATCACCGCGCATGCCTACAGGCATTAGACGGAGCAGCTGTCGTGAAAGTACGCGGTCCGTCCCTGTGACCACCGGGTCGATGAATGCGTCGAGCTGCGCGTCCGACAGGTTCGTCGCTGTTTGCCCTTCGAAGCTTGTCCCCGGTGCGACGCTCTGCGTGCTGCGCTGAGAAGATAGGGAACTGGCACCGGAGCCCAATCCATCGGGCGTCAACGGGTGAGAGGCTCCGCCTCCCGCACAGTTTGAAAATATGACGGCTGCCACGAGTGCTCCGACGAGTCGCGCAAATATGCGCATAATCCACCCTTTCAAAAGAAAAGAACGTGCGAGCGTAAATGCCTGAGTTGAAAGAGGCAGCTCAGGGCTTCGGCGCTGATAGCAGCGAAAAAAGAGTTGCGACTTGCTCGAACGTGTGCAAGCCTTACACCCTAAGGTCAACCGCTATGGGCGCGCTCTTTTGTCTCCCGTTCGGCGTGTCCTTCGCCTAACGAATTTTCAACCCGTACGATTCCGGTACAGCGACTTGTTGGTTATTGAATCTTGGGCGCACAAGGCAGCGCGCTACGGACGACCCTCGAACATACACGTTCCGATCACCATCGTCCCCTCTCAAAAAAACGGCCCCTGCTCCGGACCGGTTTTGCGATGGTGCACTCCGCGGCGACCTTCGCGTCTGCGCGGATTCGCGTCCGGCACATCCCGGCCCGTGCCCACGTCATGAGAGCAGTTCCGAGCGCTTGAAGCGGCGCTGCGCCGTGAGGTCCGGACCGGTCCCGAACAGCAACGCTCCGTCGATCCCCACCCGCACGCCGCCGAATGCGACGATGACCGCACGCGCGACCGCGACCTTTCGAGCATCGTCGCCGGCCTCGTAGTCGTCGAGCGCGGTCCGGAATAGCCGTTCCGTCCGAGCATCCACCTCCGCCGCGTGCTCGTGCATGCGTCGCTCGGAGATGACGCGGACGAGCCGCGCCTCGACCTTCAGGCGCCGTCGGCCGAGGACCGAGAGCCGCTCGACGACGTCGGCCTGCGAGATGCGCCCAGCATCCTCCAGCCGCCACGCGCGCGCGCGTGCGTCGTCGATCGCCGCGAGCTTCGCCGAGAGTTCGGCGTGCCGTTGGCGCACGAGTTCGAGCGTGTCGCCGTGGAAGCCGAACCGACGCATCCGCGCGCAAGCCGCGGGGTTCTCGGCCGCCCGGCGCAGGAGTTCGACGAACTTCGCCTCGCACGACTCTGCCTTGTGGCTGACGTAGTGGGAACCGTGGTTCCACATCGCCCGGCAGACATAGTGGCGGACGATCCTGCCCGAGCCCTTCGTGCGGCGCGCGACCGCCGCGAGTCCGCGACCGCAAGCGCAGCGCAGCATCCCGCCGAGCGGGAAGACGCCGTGCTTGCGGGCCTTGCGCGGCGCACGACCGGCGTAGCGGGACACGCGTTGCGCGCGCATCCAGGTCGTCTCGTCCACGACGGTGCCGCAGTACTGCCGGTTCATGATCATCTCGGCGACGCGGGTGTCGCCCCAGCGCACGACGCGCGAGCGGCCGTTCTTGAACCGCTGCGGCGGCGCGTTGTCCTGGAGCCAGCGCGCGATGGTCAGCACCGGGACGCCCGCAACGCGCATCTCGAACGCCGTACGCACGGCTTCGGCGCACTCGGGCACCGCGACGTAGAGGCGTTCCTTCGTGAGCAGCACGCCGTAGACGGTTCGGTTGCTCACGATCTGGCCGGCGGCGCGGCGACGGCGGTAGACCGATGCGATCTTGTCGCTACGGACCTCGTTCTCGTGCCGGGCCACCGCCATCTGCACGGCCGCGATGAGCTCGTCCATCGCCGAATCCAGCCGGACCTCGCCCGCGTCTCGGGTGTACACTCGAGCGCCGAGGACGAACAGGTCGCGCACGACGATCTGCGACTCGACGATGCTGCCGCGCCCGACGCGATCGAGCCGAACCATCAGCACGTGCGCGGGCCGCTCGGCGACCGGCGTCGCCCGGAGTTCGAGCAACAACTCTTGAGTCAGGCGGCGTGGGCCGTCCTTACCCGACGCGACGCCTTCGAAGGCGCGCGCGAGGTGCCAGCCCTTCTCGCGGCACGTTTGCTCGGCCCACGCCCGCTGATGCGGGAGCGTTTCCGATTGGGGTTCCGAGGAGACGGCGAGCAGCGCCCAGGCGATGTCCATGCCGGTGGCGGTGCCCACCCCTCGAACGATTATTCCAGCGCTCGCGAAATTCAAGACAGGAGCGAACGGGTTGCCCTGGCGCATCATCAGCAAATATCTGCGCGCCTTCACTGGGTGGGAGGTTCTTCATGTTCCGGAAGTTCTTGGTCGCGGCCCTCGCTGCGACGCTGTTCCTGGGCCCGCGCGGCGCCACGGCATCGAGCCACAAGCCGCCCGTGTCCTCAGGTACGCTCCAGTTGTTCTCGAGCGAAGCCGCAGCACAAAGCCATTGCCCGAACGACACCGTCGTGTGGCTGAACACGAACAGCGGCATCTATCACGAAAAGGGCATGAGGTGGTACGGACGTACCAAGTCGGGCGCATACGTCTGCAAGAAGGAAGCCGATGCAGCCGGAGATCGCGACACAAGAAACGGGCAATAAAGTGCTGACGAAAAGGTCGCGAAGTGGTCTATTTAATCTGCCCTAGATTTGACAGATGGAGCCAGATACCTTCCGGGTCAAAAATTTTCTGAAAAACGCGCGCGGCTTTAATGACAAAGCCTCCCGATTCTTTTACACTTATAGGTGTGCCAAGCGTGTGACACAGCGCACGGCGTGGTCGAACAAGCGTACCTGGGTCAAGTTTCTCGAGCGCAAGGAAGCGTCGGGGGAATCGGCCTTTTCGTCGTTTGCCGATCTGATCACCGGTGTCCCGTGTGGGTACACGGATGTTGGAGCAAATGCAATGAGTATGACCGCAACGGCTGACTGGCGACTAATCGCCGACAAGCCGGAACTTGTTCGGCAAATTGAACGGCCGACCACGGCAGAACCGTCAAAGTATCGTCAGTATGCCGCTCTCGCCAACTCGTTAGCCGTCGCCGTTGACCAAGATTGGGCTGGCCTGGACGAGCGGATTCGTCATGCCCTTCGTATCATTGCATCATGCACGATGGAGCCACACCGTGTGATTTCTCAGTGGGAGATGTTTCGGAGCCGCGTCACGCTGACCGTCGCATTTAATAAAGATCGCGAGGCCGTCCTCGAATGGAGTGAAGCGCTGAAGCGCGCTCGCTCGGCAGTCTTAAGTGCAATCGAACGCGAGAACGAAGACTACACACGGTCCCTTACTATGGCCATTAACGAAGCTACTAGCGGAGCGACGGAACGCCCGACGATGACGGCGCGTGAAGCGAGTGACTTCATCCGCTCTCTATAAGATTGACCTGACCGAGAATTTTAAGGGTTCCCTTAAGACGCTTCACAAGAATCACTATGGCAAGCGGAACCTGAAAAATCGCAAGGCGTTCGACGATGAGTTGGAACGCCTGCTGGTTCAGCTCGAAACAAGCCCGCGCTCCGTCCCGTTTTCCTGGCCTGAGCCCTGGCCGAATGGTACGGCAGATCCGCGCTTCGATTTGTTTAAGCGCGATTTTCGCCTCCCGGGCTGCTCTCATGCCGCTCAGGAAGGGCGCGTCATGTGGCTTGTTTGCGACTCCGCGAGAATCGTGTCCGTGATATGGATTTACACGCACGCGGAATTCGAAAAACGACCAGATGATAAGAACCTGAAAAGGGTGCTCCAGGATGCGATGAGTGGTGCAGTCGCGGCGGTGCTTGAAGGTGCTCCGCCAAAGGCAGATATTGAGCCGGCACCGATTTTCCGGACAGTTTGTTATGCTGCGATCGGCAGCAACGACTCGTACGTTTGCGGGCTGACGTGACCAAGGGTTGAATGCAGGCGCTTCCGATTGTACCAA
>Ga0116229_10005424_pt1 | contig 20818 bp, 21 predicted proteins | sample S1TSphgellanicum_3_FD_87313 | JGI IMG/M metagenome (GOLD analysis project Ga0116229, IMG submission 87313) | Host-associated microbial communities from peat moss isolated from Minnesota, USA - S1T2_Fc - Sphagnum magellanicum MG | ecosystem: Host-associated > Plants > Peat moss > Unclassified...
TGCAATTCCGGAAGCAACAGGAAGACTCAGCCATACTACTGGCTAGCAACAGACCCCACAACAAAGACCAGACAAAGAAACAAAGAAAGACAGAAAGGGAAAAGAACAGGGAAAGACTAAGAAAAAGTGGGCTTATAGGAAGCTCCCCACTTACATGACCCGAAGCAAAATCATTCTGAAAATGCCAAAAGCAGAAATTCCAAACAGGAATTTTTCTTTAAGAACCAACCCTCTAGTTCTCTTTAGAAGAACTTTAAAAGGGTAGCCTTTTGCCTTCAGAAAGTCAATAAGACTGACCATCTGGAAGACAAAAAAACTTCTTACAACTACAAAGTCTCAAGAATCTGTAAAATTGACTATTGATAACCCCCAGGTTTGCAGTCATTGAGATATTGGAATGAACATGAGGCATTCTAATCATTTCAATACCTGCATACTCTGGTTGAGAGTGTCTGTCAAAAATGTCACAGGATAAACCTTGAGGACTCTAGCTCACAGTTAGATCCAAGAAATTACAAGAGAAGCCTTTAGATGTACAATTCAACTCGCAAGAGGTTGAAAACCATCTACCTTAATGGCAGCCTCATTGCAGGCATCATAAAGCACTGGGACATCAAAGTCAATGAAAAAGCAGAAAAAACAACATACATTTCTTCATGGTCATTGAACTTCATGAGCTTTGGCACAATTTATTCATGAAATAAATTGCTTGTTCAACTTATAGGCGACAGTAGTTTGAAACAGGGAAAAAAAAAAAACCCCGGTCTCTTAGACCAGTGACATTCCCTTAAAAGCTGGAAAAGATATAGGGTTACGGGATGCTCAGAAAGAAATTGTTCATAAAAGAAAAAAATAGGACTTATTATGGCCTTGAAGAGGCAAATCTGTGCATGCTACTGAGCATTGTAGTTTCTTGTCATAGAATACACATATTTCCAGTGTGCACATCCACTGGCAAATGGTGGTGGATATACCTTTGTTGTAGTCCTTTCTGACGAGCTCGTTTGGCCTGATCATCGCCTGAAGCTCTTGAGAAGGCCACTTGAAGACGGCCGGTGCAGCAGGTCCAGTTGCAACTTGGTGCCTCCACTATTGCAACCATTCTGATTCATGTGATCCATGATGCATGCTCACATTTGGAGCTAAATGTGACTAACTCCTATGAGATTGGTTGCCAATTGTAGAGGTTTTCAGCAGTCATATGGAACATGTTAAATTGTACATTACACGAATTTTTTTCCCTGGGAAGATAATATTCCTTTTGGGTCTCCTGAACTCCTCTATAGAACAAAAAGCTCCTGCCTTTCTTCTTCCAACTCTACACAGATCCTCCCCTCATGGTTTACGGTAAACTTAGGATTTCGCGTTTAGGATATAGGATTTAGAGTTTAAGATTTAGGGCTTAGGGTTTGGTGCCAAAGTCTCCTCTTCTGGAGAGACTACTTTTTGTAGGTAACATGTTGCAAAGGAGTGAAAATCGTGGGAGGAGATGAGTTTGAAGCCACCCACTAAAGAAACTCTCATGAACAAGTTCAGCAAACAGTTTAGGCTTTAGGCTAAGTGGAAAAACTACAGAGTGGCGAAGTCTGTAGGTGAAAATGTCTCACAGGGCAGAAAGAAATCCTTGGAGGAGATGATTTTGAAGCCACCCACTTCTGCAGAAACCCTCATGAACAAATGCGGGGGAATTGGTATTGTACAACTGGCCATTTTGTGTGTGTAGCGGAGCGGCTATAGTCTTTTGAGGAGGTTGATGGTTAGAGGAGGATCGACAATAGCACCACACCAGCGGCAACATATCAACCACAATTGGAGACCACTACTGGAGTGGAATGCTGAAGATTATGAGTATTTGAGCAAAGCTTTCATTAGTCCTCTGTTAGTCCTCTCTCACACATATGATCTTCTCATTTCACATTTGTCTTCAACAACAAAGGATTCAAAGGATTTCTTCCAGTCAAATGGGTGTATTTATTGCAGACCACAGTTTGAATTTTTTGCAGAGATCAGTTGCAGCTTTCAACACTGATGTAGAGCTGCTCCAGTCTTACTCGGAAGTTGATGGTTAGAGGAGGATGGAGAACAGCACTATGCACTAGTGGCAACATATTGACCATGACTAGAGTCAAATGCTAAAGTTTATGAGGACCTCAGCAAAGAGCTTATGGTCACCAAGATTTTGCTCACATCTACAATGCTTTCATGTGAGTCTTTGTCCTCATGGAGTTTGTTTTCATTGCTCTTCCTAATCCTTTCTCACACATATGATCTTCCCATTTCACAAATTTGTGTTCGTCCCCTTTCTTCAACAGCAAAGGATGAACAAAGAATTTCTTCCAGTCAAATGTGTGTATCTATTGCAGACCATAGTTTGGGTTCTTTGTAGAGATCAGTTGCAGATCTCAACATAGTTATGTTAATCTTTACAACCCATTACCACTTTGCTAAGATCTGCAATCTATTGCAATTAGGCAATTGCATTGTATCCATCTGAACTCATCTGAACTCACTGTATGTTCTTCTTTGTGATTTTATGCTTTCTTGGACATGAGTCAACCTGCAATCCAATGTTGTGTGTGGGTTAGCACTCTACAAACAACTACAACTAAGGTGGTTAAACAACTGTGTGAACATCTGTTGAAGAAAAACAGGTCACAAAAGAAGCCACTGGCAACCACCATGTAGGAACACAAAAAGAAGACAATGGTATTAGTCCTCTATTCCACTCTATTAGAATCCAAATGAGAGCTCCTAAGTCTCAGCATTTCTTGCACTACATAGAAAGGGAGGAAAAGGTTCATGGTGGGGTAGGTTCCAATATAATACCAAAAACTTAACAATTGTCAAAAACCATATATATGTATGTCAAGTGAGTTGCCCATATGGTTATTGAATTGAGCTTACCATATGCATCTAAGGAAGGTGGGAATAATGATACAACTTAAATGTTTTGATCTACCAAGTCATGAGTCATAATGCCCTTCCTATTCTGCAGTTGTTTCAAAGGCATCACCTAATATCGAAGTGTGGTGATCACCTCTAGTGATTTGTACTAAGACCAGTATAGTATCGAGGTTAGATCGCTGGGGTCCATCAACACTATGTTGAGATCGGCAATGGGTGTAATCAACGAAATGGGGCAAGAACAATGCAACTTGCACATGAGGTTGCAACCAGAGCTCGCTGCACAATTCAAAAGTGGAACAACAAATTGAGGTTGAAGGAGAGAGAAGCAGCTTTACAGCAATGAGAACTGGAAGCGCCTGATGAAAATGTTGAAGATGATAGTCTTAGCCTACATAGAGTTACTGCAATATATGCAAAGAAGCTTAGCCACATCCTCCATGTGTGTACAAGTTACAGAGGTCAAACATTCCAAAAAAAAGTTTTTGAAAAACTGGTATGTGAACCATTCTTAAGTCCTGCAATGCTAGCATTTGTTGTTAATTGTAAGGCATTGCAAGATTGTGCTACAGTTTGCAGTAGTTTAGCTATTGCTTGGAGTGATTCAAAATATGGCAATGGGAAAGACAAATGTCCTGCATGAAATGTTGTAGAAGCTGTTGTGGTATCAGTGGGTGAAAGCATGAATGTGAGAGCAGCTGGAAGATGTGTGGGTCTGAAGAGAAGGTTTCTAAGGAGAGCTATGCTGCATAGAAAATTGTTAGTGAACAAAGCAATTGGAGAGAAATGGGCTAAAGGTGATAGAAAACATAGGAAAGACTCCCTCCCAGAGAGCACTGTGGTTGTTGTTGTGAGTTGGTGGACAGATGAGACAAGGGTGTCACCCAACAAAAAAGATGTTACACAATTCATTGCGAGAAATGTGAGGGAGATGGATGCAAAACATTATTTGCAAGAAAGTGAGATTTGTAAAATTCATTCTTGAACTCATTCATTTGATCTAGCTCCATTTTTCTTTTTTTTCCTTTTTTGAACAAACTTGCATTGTTTTTCTATTCAAGTCATTTGCACCTTTTAACGTGACTTGTTTAAAACTAACACCTTAGTGTCCTCATGTCTTTAGCTTCTTTGTCAAAATATTTAGGTTTTGTAGCTTGGTGTCCCTTCCTTAGGAGTTTTCTTTAAAAGTTTTGTGCTACATTTGTTTGAGGAGTTTGGACCATCTGATTCTAGAATTGTGTGTGGGTCTTGAAATAATCCTATATGTGATTTAGAATAATGCAAGATTTGGTTTTGTCCTACATGATTTAACAATCTTGCATTGTCTTTGATCCTAGGACTTGGACTAGTAAATAGTTCAACAGTCCTTGGTAAGCATGTGTCATTGATTGACTAATCTTGCATAATTAGACTGACTTCTAGATTGTGATTTATTAGTCTTGGGATAATTGACCAATCCTGTGCAAGGACATAGCCAAATGCATAATTGGGTTGACTCTTGGGTTTTGGGTTGTTAGTCCTAAGATAATTGACCAGTCCTGTGCAAGGACATAGCCTTGCATAATTGGGTTGATTCTTGGATTGTGATTTATTAGTCCTGGGATAATTGACCAGTCGTGTGCAAGGACATTGTCTTGCATATTTGGGTTGACTCCTAGGTTATGGTTTATTAGTCTTGGGATACTAACTAGTCCTACAAGGTCCTGGGTATTATCTAGTCATGTATGGGTTGTTTCTGGATGCATTAAGGATTCTAAATTATGGATTCCTATGTGATGAAGTCCTTCGTGTGTAAATTGAAATCCTGCATTCTTGGGCAATGAAAGCCTAGGAGTTCTCTCTTTTCTTGAAATCAAATGAGTTCGCTAAACATGTTTGAAGTTGAAGTCTTCTTCTTATCATTCAATGTAATTGCATTTGAATTAGATATTGCATGAGATATCTAACAAATTTTAATGTTTGGTTCATTGAATTATTTGATTAGGTGAACTTTTTCACTTGATTCAAGGCAGCTCATGAAGATGTGTAAATAGGGCTCAAATCATTTGTCAAATTGAAGCCTTATTTTGTGAAAAGGTTGAAGGACTTCAATACCTGTTGTTGCAAGTATCACCAAGAAATGGCTGAAATTAAAGATGGTTTCAGCAACATGAGATCAAACGATGTTCACCATGGTGATGAATATCACCACCCTTTATGCAGCTGCCAGTGTGATTCAATATGCACAAGACCGGCCGACAATTCCCTTGTCCAAGGTATTGTTGCTTGTCCAGGTATCCACCATATATTCAAAAGGAGCAGGTCACAATCACTTTGTCCAACACCCCTAGGCAGTCTTTGGTACAAAATCAGTTGTGTAAAAGGTGAGTGCACCTTATGTGGCTTTCATAGAATCCCACTTTGTGACAAAGAGTTAGACCCCACAAACCCCAGGTTGGTGTCTTGGCAAAGGTTTGAAAAGTTAATGGTTGGAAAAACTAAAGACAGTGAAATGAAAGAACTCACTTGCTTGGAGCACAAAAGGACTAACCCTAGGATGTTTTTAGCTTATGCTACACCCAAAGTGTGTGATTTGGTCCTTCACAACCATGTTGCTCAATGGCAAGATAGCCAATACAAGTTATGTTTGAAACAATTGAGAGAAGGTGAGATCATGTCATTGATTGACTTTGCAGAAAATTATTCATTCAAGGGTTAGAATGAAGTGCACGAGGAACATTGGTTTAACTTTCAGCTGACAATCTTAATCCGTATTATGTATACCTTAAACCCTGATTACAACCCTATAGATGAGCATAGCCACTGTTTACTGACGATCGAAAACATTATATTTTGTTTGTACAGAGATGCCTAAATCTCCATTGGGCCCATCTTTGTGCACAAAAGGTATATCCCAAGTGCCATATCATCTAGAGTGATGGATATGTTGCCTAGTTCAAGAGATCTTGATCATGGTTTTATATAGCAAGGTACCCTTCTTTTACAATCTGCCCTGAACTTCCACATGGTTGTTTGTTTGATTGGCACTATTGGGGGACTGGTCACAGGAAGGGACCTCATGATGGTGTTGGGGCTTGCCTCAAGCAATGCATCAGGACTGAACAGTTGCAGGCCAATGGTGCAAAGTTACATAATGCTTCTGATGTTACCAACTTTTTATGCATTGCCATGAATGTTTCACATGTTGCTTATTCAAGAGCAAAGTTGGAAGTTGTCAAAAAAATTATTGAAATTAAAGTTGGTGAAGTGGATAGGCAACACCTATTCAATCGCAAGCCTGAAAAGAAAGAAACATTCGTTTCCCTTTCTGAAGCACATACGTCTTTTTCTGTTGTACCTGAACCTATGCATTATTGCTTAATACTAACTTATGTAGCTCAAAAATGAATTGCACCTTTGGAAATCATTTGTTTAGTCAATTGCTCGAAGTTCATCTCCTCATCAAATATTTAAGTCAACATGCAAAGCTGATTGTCAACTTTCAATCTAGGAATATGCCCAGTCAGCATCATAAAAGGGGAAAATCTTGTGCTTGCTTGGAACCCACATTTGTAACCAAATAGGACCTTAGGTAACTGCACAACCTAGTTGCTTACATTTTTTTGAAAAGTAAACATCACATTGATCCTATGTTTGATGAGTTTGATTAGCCTGTCAGCCATCTAGTTTCACCTAGGCCATTATGGCATTGTGTATTAATGGTGAATGCCATAAACCTTGCGTAGATTGTCAAATTCAACAAATCATTCACCACCATTGTTATTAAGAATAAAGTTAGGCACTCCATATCTATAGATGATATATTTTTTCAAAAATCTAGTGGCATTGGCTATAGTGTGATCTGCTATAGCTTTTGTTTTGCAGCATTTAAAGTAATGGTCAATGGCAATAAGAATGTACTTGTTTCCTTCATTGGTCTCTGGTAGTGGTCCTGCAGTATCAAGTGCAATTTTATAAAATAGATCACATATTGGAATATTCTCTAGGTTTTCCACATGTGACATGATATTTCTTATTTGTCTAACTAGTTGACACTCTTTACAAGCCTTGACAATGGCCCTAACTTCTGCAGTTCTATTATGCCAATAATATCGCTTATAGATCTCAACAAGTGTTCGTTGTTCTCCAAAATGCCTAATCTCCACATGCATTTCCAAAACATTGTCCTTCCTCATCAGGCTTAGGCACCATCATGTCCTAGGAACATAATTGATCCAGTCCCTTCCAAACATTATTTTGTGCCCACTTTTTGATCCACAAAATTTCTTCTTTAGTGGCACTAGAAGGTGTTTGTGTAGTCTATATGAATTGCAAAAAATTCATATCATTCCTAATATCCCTGCACTTCTACTCACCACCTTCACCAACATTGTCATGATCAATGGTCACCTTTGTTTCACAAATCGACTCAACATCTACCATCATTTGAGCTTTCACCACCAACTCCCAACATGTGATCTTGTCTATTGGAAGTCGCCTTCTTTTCTTTAGAATCAAAAAGTCATCTATCTCTTCACCCCTTGGTATTTTCTCTTGACATTTAATGGGGTTATATTGGTTTGCAACAATATATTGTAGAACAAGCTTTATCATGGATAAGTTGGGCATGGTTGGGCTTTGAATGCTCTTTCTCCCAATCCATGTTGACACCCCCATCTCTTGTATTAGTTTGATATTTTAGATCTCTTCTAAAAAGATCCTGGCCTAATTAAATTGCAATAGAAAACATAGAAAAACTCCCAAAATCCAAAAGTCCAGAAACATTCAAGTAATCCTTCTATTGTCGTTTTTAAAATTCGGCACTTGATATGCCCATTCATCAAGTCTTCATCCAAAAAAAAAAAATTCACTTTTTTTCATCCCATACGTTCATGGGTTAGCTAAACTAGCACCCAAGAATGTATTGTTTGGATGGACAATCCAATGGATGGCTGTTGATTTTATGTCCTTTCCTATCCCTATGCTAACCAGCTTGGACCAAAGTGGTTAGGAAAATTTGACCTTTTTTTCTGCCTTTTAAAACCTTGGACTTCCCCCAAAAAAATGTTGGGATTTGTTTTTGGACCCACCTGACCACATCAACACCACACCTTCCCACCCATTAGCCTACCTCCCAACCACCAACCCTAGCCCCATTTTTTTCTCACTTAACTTTTCACCTACATATTTCAAATGACCTAGTTTCATCCCCACCTACCTACCTACCACCCATCTATTTACCAAGTGACACTCATATACCTACTTACCTACCCATCTACACCTACGCACCTACCAATGTCCACATCACACAAGCATGAGGAAATGTTGATTAAACCAGATGCGGGTATTGCAATCCATGTGGCACCATCAAAAGACAAAGTTCAATGAAAGTATTGCATTTCATCATGTAAATGATTGTGTCATCCTTCCACTTTCATACTTACTAGCCACCCCAAGTAGGTACCTCCCGGACACCACCCAACCATGCCTACTTGCTTGGTATCAGTATGACCAACCCCCCATTTGCCCATTGCGATGCTCAAATAAGAAAATGCAAGTATTATTTTTCCCTTGGATTGTTCATGCAAGCCACCTATAATCCCCATATGAAGATAATTGCAACTACTCAAATACAAGTATTTCTTGCATCAAATAATAACCATCATTTCACTTCCATATTTATTAACCACCCAAATAAGTACCTACCAAACATAGCTCAATCATACCTACTTACCTGGTCATTAGTATGACCAACCCCACCATTTGCCCATCACGATGTTCGAATGGAAAAAATGCAAGTATTACATTTCCCTTGGATTTATTCACACAAGCCACTGGTAATGCCCAAATGAAGATAATTGCAACTACCCGGATAGGGCTATTGCTTGCATCAAACAATAACTATCATTTCATTTTCATACCTACTGGCCACTTAAGTAAGTACCTACCAAACACTACCCAACCATACCTACTTGCTTGGTCATTAATATGACTGACCCCCACATTTTCCCATTGCGATGTTCAAATGAAAAAAAATGCAGGTATTACATTTCCCTCGAATTTTATTCTCACAAGCCACTTGTAATGCCCAGATGAAAATAATTGCACCAACTTGAATAAAGGCATTGTGTTAAGGGAGTATACTATTGAAGGCATGGACAATTATGGGATTTCATTTAACCAATGTTCCATTTGAATGCAAAAAATGCAAATATTAAAAATTTGAACAATGTCCACTAGCTTGATTTCCCAGACGCCTCCATTTTGGCCTAATTAAATGCATTTGTACAAATCCAAGTAAAGTTTATTTAATTTAAGCCCCCAAATGTGTACCTAATCTTGGGCCTTTGGGTTTGCTAAATTTTTATTGCACTAAATGTCGCAACCCTAACTTTGGGCTCACGACCAAGGCTAAGGGGGTTGCAAGGTTGCGGGCCAAGAGGAAGGAAGCCCGTGAGTCAAGGCAAAGGCATTGCAAGAGTGCGGGCCAAGAAGAAGCCCGAGAGTTAAAACAAGAGGAAGCCCGGGAGTCACATCACATGCTTCCGGGAATGTTAGAAAGTGTGAGGGAGTATGAGAGAATGAACCCTCACACTCCCAAGGCAACTCCCACTTGGGGAGATGGAGTCCCGGTGGACTCCTGAAACTTCAGAGAGCGATTGCAAGGGTCAAAACTCAATGGATCGTGGCGTTCTTTATATCATTGAAAAGCTCTTAAAGTGTAGATGTCTAAAATGGGCTTGCATTGCTCATATGGACATCTGAAACACAAGTTATGGCCAGAAGAAGGGCCGGGAGTCGAACTGCAAGTTTGACTCCCGACCACAAAAAGTCGAAAATCGACCCGATTTACTTAGCTATAGGGGGGCGTGCCACATATCGTTGGAAAGCTCTCAACGAGACCTATAACTTTGCTTTAGACCGCATCGTGATCCGAGGTCTACTCACAAAGTTATGGGGCTCCAAAGTCGCAGGAGTCCCATTTGGCGCAATTTTGGGATTCCCACTCGGGAGTCCCGGGAAAAATAGCCATTTGGATGTAGCCTCCATGGAGAGTTGCAGAGTATACTATAAGGGGGAAGGTGGTGACTTCCCCCAAGTCCAGGCCGTGGTGAGTCTTGTGTGTCCGTGTTGCCCGTGGCTCGTCCTAGCACCAAGTGTGCTTCAACTATGCATTAACCACTTTGTGTGGGTTATGTGCAGGCCTGTGTGAGTGAGTGAAGCTTGTCAACTCTTCCTAGTCCTATCCCGGAGCTCCAACATGCCCCTCTACCCTTCAAAGTGTTGTGAATTAGGGAGCGTGCTCCGACTCCTCCTTTTCCACTGCTTTCTACTTGGGCTCACATTTGAGCCCTTTAAGGAGTTGGGAGTGCGTCATTAAATATTTGGGGCACCTCAATTTTAATAAAATATGGACTAGAAATTATTTAGGTAGGATTTTATTTTATATTAAAGCCTTCACCTCCACATATATGGATCAAGATCATTTCATTCTATCTCTTTTCAAGGAAAGCCAAGCCCACTTTTAATTTTAAAAAGGTATGAATAATATCTTTTCCTTGGCCTTTGATGATTTTTGGTAGTAGTGGATTTAATTTTTGTAGAATTATTCCACATTACTATAACAACATATTTGCACTACAATATGCATACATTCACAATCATATGCTTTAATTCTAAACATAATTGACTCTATAGTTCATTAAAACATTAGACTCATGGTTATTTCATATAATCTACACTTTAGAATACAATGTAGAAAAATTTAGAGACAATATTACAATTCATTTCATTACATTTTTGATACTATAGAAAATTCACACAACAATATGGATGTGGAAATCATTGCAAAATTTTGTACTTCTTTGTTTTACTGAAAACTCAATCAAAATTACAACAAAATTCGAGGTTCTATTGAAATGAAATCCAAACAACAAAATAAAATTTGTCGTATAACAAAAACAAAATTTGTGGTTTTCTACTACAAAGTACCTACAACTATATTTACTCCCCAAAACTATATGTCTCATAATGAAATCTTTTTCCCTAGAACTCCCATCTTTGGGCAGTCCCAAGCCACATCATCATGATTCAAAACCAACAAGAATTTAAAATTCAAACCTACAATGTTCCATGATCAATCCCTATTTCAAATGCCTTGTTCATCCAAACCATGTAATCATTTTACCCCTTTAACAATTTTTGATTATAATACCATAGCTTAGGGTTAGTTTCCAAAAGACAAAATGAATTTTTTTTTCAAAAAATTAATTCGCTTTTGAAATTTGAAATTATTGATTTTTTTCATGATATGTTATGATATTGTCATATGAATAGTGAAATTATTTAAAGTGTAACCTATGATAATTATGATGATTTTCAACATGTCAATTTCATATTTTCACAAAAAATCATTTCACTATTTTGATGATTATTTAATGATGAATTTGACCTTAGGGTAAGGTATTGTACTTTTTCATTTTTTTTGCCCAATGAATTAATTACATGTTTATTTCATATTTATTTATGCATTTATTTTATTAGAATGTATTTTCCCATTAGTGTTTGTTTATTTATGGTTTTCCCCCCCTTCACCATTAACCATCCACCCCCACTACATAGGGTGAGTTTAAGGCATAGGGTATGGAGATTTACATCAACATAATTTTTTTATTTATATTTTTTGTTTAAAATGTAATCACATGTTTGATAGGGTCCACAATGCCTATTGCTCATAAAATATTTGGGGGTTTAAGGTCAAGGGTTCTAGGTGTATAACCCAAAGAGACGCAAGCCTAGCCGGCTATCCTAACACAATGCCAAACCTCACATAATAGTACCACTAAAACTTATTATACATCCTTTTCATATTGTTTATTCCAATAGGTTTTTTTTTGTGAGTGCAAAATTGGATGCCCAAAAAATGTCATGTTTTTCCTATAAGGATTAAAAGTTGAACATTAGGAACCATGGTATTGGTGGTTTTAATTGTGTGATTCGTGTATAGAAAACCCTAAATGCCATGATTGTGATAATGAAGATATTGCAATTTATAGTATAATGGGTGTCATAAAAACAATTCAGATTAGAGATTTTTTTTCATCATTCATTTATTTAATGGCGACCATGCATATACCATGTAATCAACTTTTCTCATGTTTATTGTTGGGATAGAATATTGAAGGCATTTTTATGAAGGTCACGGACATGGGTTGAACTCCCAAGGCCAAAATATACAACTCCAAAACCCAACCAAGCCACCATTTTCCAATGTGGACTTGGTGTGGGTTAAGGGCGAATGCTATAGGGGTTCAAACAAGAAATCCTTTGATGTGGCATACATCCCATATGCACATGTTCAAGATTTCCTAGAGGGCGAATGAGGTGACCTACATACCCCAATGGAATGGAACATCCACAACAACATGCCTACACGAAAAGATGTCAAAAACCCCACAATTTGGCACCACCTCAAGCATACTCGGTATGTATCACATGAGGGTATTGCCTTCATTTGCTTGTTATTTACTAGAATTGTAGTACACAAAATTGGAATGCAGCCTTTCCTTAATTGATTGAATATGATGTAAGTATGAACACAAATATGGTTTGGAGATCATTGTGGTCACTCGAATCATACTAGTTCCATCAAACATGGTGTTTGGTGGCATTGTTGGTCAAGTGATTATATGTACAACTAAAGGTGGTTGAGATATCCTTTTACCATCATGCCCATATCCGCACTAAAGGTGAGCCCACACATGGCTAAGATGATTTTGAATTTGTAGTTCAGATGTCATTATATGTTCCCTAAATGTCTCAAGTTTTCAAAAACCACATTTGGAGCCAATTGAGCTTGAGGCATGCAGTGAAATAAATATGACAAACACAAGGCGATTTGGTGGGAATGGGTCAATGTGGGGGAGCCCATGATGAAAGATGATTTCATTTGACAAAATGACATCATCTATATCAACCAGAAACATAAGGAAGGAAGTTGGTGGTTGCATGCCAACCTCGCCATCTCGATTCAAACTTGGGCATATAGTCATTAGGTTGATGTGTTTTTTTGTAAGAAGTGACAAATATTGGTGGGATTCAAGCGCCATTCACCTTTGGGATCCAAACACCCACCCAATTGAAATCAATGCTCACATGGGGGCAGAATGAAACAATTTCAATGGATGCAACTTTTGGCGCTAATGATGTGAAGTTCCACTTTTTCATTTTAATGGTGTTTGATTCACATCGGACCAGGATCCCGGTTGCATTGATCGTCATTTCCCAACAAACACGAAATGATCTCATAAAATGGTTAGCTCCATTAAAAGTTAAACTTTTTTCAAGGATGACTGGTTGGAAGTTTGCATGTTTTCTTGTTAATGACGCCCCACAAGAATTGGCAGCATTGTGGTGATTACCAACTCATTTACTAACTACATTCCAAATACACCTTCATGACTTCTATTTTTATTCATGATGTGTGGCTTATAACCATGAGATTTTGCTAATACATGTGTTGTTGGGTTGTATAAAGTTGTTTGAAGTTAGGAGATGGTCCCAATTTACATATGTGCATGGCATGTTTTAAAGGCATGGTGGGTGTGTGCATTAAAGAAGATTAAGGATGTGGTAGTGCGTTGGGCAATCTTAGACAACCTCCATGTTATTTTGTATGTGATGACTAACCTTGGCAAAAACATTAATGACTTCAAGGCACATGGGAAAGAGAAAGTCATGGCCAATTTTGAATAATATAAGCTAGGAGATGTTTGGACATGATATTTTTGGGCGTATTATCCCATCCTTGGGTCCATTCATAGTTAAGGACCCATGGGTGTTAAGGTCGGAACCCTTACCAAAGATTGCATTTTACACATTTCCTACATGGATTAGTTTATTAAAATACCAAAACTATATTTTTAATGTAATTTCTACAACTAAATATCAATATTGTGACCAAACATGACCCAAATCTATAATTTTTTTCTTTTTTCTTTGCATGAGAACCTAAATTATAGTCAAATGTAAACTTTTTTTTTAACCATGATTACAAATTTTGAGCCTTTTTAACCATTAAAGACATTCAAAATCATAATTAACAACATTCATTGAAAGAATTCAATACATGTGCATTTAAAAATATAAACACATGTGGCCCTTCTTATGAAGTATATTAAAGTTGATAATAAAATTGAGAATATTTGGTGAACGTTTGAGTAACAAAAATCACATTCAAATTTTATAGTCCTTAAAAAGCCTTGTTAACAAGTGTTTTGTGTATGACAAAGGACTCTAATAGCATAATGAAATGACTCCAAATTTGTAGGATATCAATTTCATGAATAAAAAAACAAAACCCCAAAATATGAACAAATAATTCATTATATAGAATTATTGGTGATTTTTCAAAATAGTTTAGAGGTGTAATTTTCATTGCAATCAACAAGTAATTTGGCTCCTTTTACTATGAGTGGACCCCCTTGGTAAATGTTCATCATGTAGTTATCCATTTCATTACTATTATTTTTTCATAGTTGAGTCCATAATGTTCTAGGTTTACTTACTTAAATATATCATTGGTCCTTTGGTTTTAGATTTGTGGATGGTTGGACTTCAATAGGTGCTACATTCTAGCCAAGATACACAAGCATTGATTGAGTCTTACCACAATGCATTGAAGTGATGGTTTTCCCTTGAAACAAAAAGGTTTAAAAGTCAACATATTGACTGGTTAGTGTGGCAACTAACAACCATTGTGGCTTGGCATTATATGCACACATCTAAAATGAAAAAACATGGGTTCATAAAAATTAAAGTTTTGGAGCACATCACAAAGGCAAATGTGGAAAAGGCGTTGTTGATTTTAAATGCCAATGTGAACTGGTCGTCATTGGAATCCAAGGGTGTTTGGGTCGTGATGAACAAAGGGACTCCCAACCACATGTATGAAATTAAACACCCATTTAAGGAATATGTCAATTGCACATGTGAATGGTCATTGTGTGGAAATTTATGTAAACACCAAATCACAATTTCATTTTGGCATACACATATGTCACTATAGAGATTATCCTCTACTATTGTGGGACATGGTATGACATTGACCGAAGAGGATTCAAAGCCATGTTCGCAGACCCTCATTTGTTGGACAACATTTCCAATGCATTTGATGATGAAAGGCCAGATTGAGTTATTAGTGGGGAGGGGGTTGTCGATATCGGTGGGCTTATTTCTCTAGGTGATGACATTTCAACCCTCGATGATGTGAAGGTGCCTGAGGCCCAAGTGTCAAATGCTCCTATGGAACGAATAATGGACCAATTAAAGGAGACCGTGCGAGACATCACGAAGGAGTATGTAGAAGGTGAGGTTGCACTTTGCATCCATGCGACATCATTCTTCAAAGTGGTATGTGCCAATGTTCACACAAATTGTTTGATTAAAGGTTATGAATCCTTACATCTAAACACAATCTTCAACTGGGTGGAAGATGACATGGGTTGTTTTGTCAAACGAAGGAAATATTGGCATGAACAAATGGTTTCACACAAATTTGCTCTTACTTCGAGAGCTCCTAATGTTTAGTGATAATACATGTATGCATTTTAATGCATTTTAAAATATACACAATTTTTGAATGTGTGAAAAGTGTGATTGGAAGTCCAATGGTGATAGGGTTTTGCATCATAATAAGCTGTTACCTTTAATTCATTCTCACAAAAATTTGTGAATGTGTGTCATGAAGGATGAGTATGGGGTAGTTTCTTTACAGTTTTCAAGGCTTGAACATTCTCATCTTGACAATTAAGGATTTTCTAGTGCTTAATGCGAATATTGATAAATAACAATACCTACATTACTAATGAACAAAATATTATAATTTGGAACTATTTGGACCATGTTTGCACTATGGGGGTATTACAAGCTTTTATGATGCAATGATATTTGCATAATACCCACACCCAATGTGGCATCAAGCTTCATGTCTATATTTAAAGTATTGCCTACACACCAATGTGGTCTAATGATGTCATAATACCCCAATAATGTGTGAATTGATAGGCTATCATTTGACCTAAAGGTATTACATTTGATTTATGTGGTTAAATCCTATTGTAATACTTCCATTATGAGGAGCCAAAAGTTTTTTAACACAAAATGAGACATTTGGGAACTCCTAAAAATATTCCATGCGTGTTAGGGATGTTTAATGCCATTGTAGTACTTGCATTCATGTTTGGGTTGCAGGTTTGGGTGAATTATGCCAAAATATTTAATATATAAGATAAATTAATACAATATAATTATATTACTCATTATTACATTAACATCAATTTATTATTATTATATTATTATATATAAGTTTACTCCTTTATTTTCCATTTAATGAATGGTGAAAATTGTGTAATTTAATATAACATGTAACATCATTATAATGTATACTTACTTTTATGTTATGTTAATCATTATATATAGTCATAAATTATAAATTAATTTAATCAAATCATTAATTTGATTTTAAATAATAAATTATTCAATAAATCATATTAAACTAATAATTAAAATCAACTTTTAAATCAAATATTCTAATTTTAATGTTGGTTCATGGCATGTTATGTAAAAAAGTTGATTTGTTGGTTGATGATTTGATGGGGGTATTGCATGGGTGAAAGTTCAGAATCGCCTTGAGGGCTTTCACATATGATGCCTTTGACCCATGGATCAATTTTGCAAGGCCATCATCTTTCTCCACTAATGGAATTCGGTACCCAAGGATGAATCCATGGTTCCACTTTGGGATGCCAAAGAGTTAAGAAAGTCAACTAAGACCCAGCTTCATCGAAGTTGGTTTGGGCAATTCAAGATGTTGTAATGTTTCACCTTGAAGGCAGTCACACTTAGAGATTGCCTCGCGTTTTGTTTGCTCAATGTGCTTTTGTTCATTTTAGTGGAGACAAACCAAAAGGTTGCCCAAAATTCTCTTGTTCCTATAAGTATGGTCTTGTTGGCACAAACCTTTGGGTTGAATGGATGGATGACCAAATCTATCTAGCTACACATGCATGTCATGGTGCTTTGCCAAGTGTCGAACAAGGAGCCATGTGGCCAAGTATGTGGCTAAACAACTAACCACCTTTCATACCCCACTTTGCCCATGGAAAGTTTGAATCTTGATCTACAAGGAAGTCAGCATTAATAAAGGGCATTAAACAATGAAGGTATTGCATGCACCCTAATGAATGGATTGTTGGAAAAAATGAGGGTATTGCTTACACACCATTGAGAAAATTGCTAAATGTAATTAACATCCTTGAAGCATGGGGGTTATTGAATAAAAAAATTCAGACAAAAAACATGCAGCCAAAACATGGGGATATTGCATAAAAAAAATTGACCAAAAAAAACCCCACCTTCCTTCTTGCATGAGGGAAGGTGGGGTGGGGGGTTTTTTAACATTAGTGTCAACCAAATTGGTCACTTTGAAGAGGGACAAAAAATTAAAAATAAGTGAGGTGAAAAATTGTAACGCAAATTAGTGTCAGCCAAATTGGTGACCTTTAGCAACTTGACTTCAACCACCATAGTCGGTGGTAATTTGATTGTTGCATCCACAATAGATCCTTCAATTTCCATTAATAGAAAACCCTTTTTTTCCCATTACATTTCCAACTCCTTTTCAACTATAACTTTTAGTTGAGAATAAGAAACTTAGTTGGAAAATATTATTTGCAATTGAAACAATGGCAATTGACAAGTACAAGTTGAAAGCAACATTCCAATTGAAAATGTTAGGCACATGTCAACACCACATCAATCACCACTTCAAACCATTTTAATTGTGAATGGCATCAACTGTTATAGTTGAAAATCATTTTCAACTTGAATAATAAGGTGGATGAACTCCATCTAGTGACATTTCATGACGTCATCACTTTTTTTTTCAATATTAAAATAAAATTTAAATTTAAATATGAATCATCCAATTTAAGAAGGGAGGCTATTTTGACACATGGATTAAAGAGACGTTGACACATGGCAGTGATAAACTATTTTTAAATTAAATATTGTTGATAAATAACATTAATATAAATTGTTTATCTTGAAATCAATAAGATTTTGACACTTGGACATAAACTTTATATTTCATTACGCCTAGGTACCTACCTATTTGATTAAATTTAAGAGCCTATGTAGGTAAGTAAGTAAAATATTTACTTACCAACCTATGTTTGGCTAAATAGGTAAGTACCTACCCATCAAAACCTATTTACTAAATAAACTAATTTAGGATAATCCTATTTTATTTTTGGTTTAGCTTTTGGGGTCAAACCATTTTGATTAGTTCATCCCAAGTACCATTTGTCTTATGAAAATGGTTGGTGCATCTACCTATATAGTTTGTAAACTTGAAACATATGACAAAAAATATGGGTCAAACATTTTAATTACATCTTAGTTGCAATTACTAGGATACACATGTTGATAGCTTAAGGATAAAGACTTATAAATATTTGTACATTCCTCTGTTGCTTTGGAAGCTCCAAAAATTTTTGTAGCCCTTTACTTGGCGCATCTAATTCAACAAAAATCATTCAAATCGATGAAGGTTTGAGCAAGATATGTTTCTCCAAGTGAAGGAGTCATGGGCATAATATGGGTTGGCACATATGACTAGTTTGCATTTTGGAGCTTAAGATCTTTGGATGTCACTCTATTGTCTTTGCACTTCCAAAATATTTTGTAGAACTTTAGATGGTGCATCCAATGCAACAATAATTGCTCAAATCAATAAAGGTTTGAACAAGATATGCATTTTCCAAATGAAGGGGGTCATGGGCATGATGTGGGTTGGCACATATGACCAATTTACATTTTTGAGCTTAAGATGTTTAGATGTCACTCTATTGTTTCCAAAGATTTTCTAAAGCTTTAGATGGTGCATTTAATGTAACAAAAATTGTTCAAATTGATGAAGGTTTGAGCAAGATATGCATTCTCCAAGTGAAGGGGGTCATGGGTATGTGGGTTGGCATATATGACCAATTTGCATTTTGGAGCTTAAGATCTTTGGATGTCACTCTATTATCTTTGCACTTCAAAAACGTTTACAAAGCTTCCAATGACACTTCCATAGGTTTTTTAAATTGTTTAAAACAAACAAGAAATGAGGAAGAAATGAAATTTGAAAGTAAGGGGGTTTAAATGTTTTTTTTCTCTTTGAACAAGCTCATCCTCTTCTTGCTTTTTTATTTTTTGAGTTTCAAGAAATATTGTAGATTTTCACTTGGTTCACCTGTGGTCATGAAATGTTTTCCAAAAAAACAAAAAACTTCAAAAAATTGGTAAAGGTTTGGTGATAGGTGTGTCTACCCTATCCATTAGTTATGTTATATTAAGCTAATCCACCTACTAATTATACTAAATATTAAACATAAAAGTATCTAACAAATAAAAAAACCTATTATCATCATTATTGAATATTTATAATAATAATAACTACTAATATTGATATTATAATATTTTATCTTGCTAGATATTAATTATAATTGTAATAATTTAAAAATTCAAATAATATTATTACTATTCAATAAATATTTAATCATAATGTAACTTGTTATTTATAATTAATTATATAATTGATGGTAGTAATCATATAAAATAATACATAAATTTGATATTCAAAAATAAATACTCATTTTACAATATCTTACGAAACATTAATTGTAAATATGATGATTAATATTGTGCATAATAATAATAAATATTTATAAAAATCAATACATACAATCAATTATTATATTAATATACATTAATGCTAATGTAAATCATATCTATAATTAAATCTGAATATCATATATAATTGTATTAGTGAATAATGGTTGATAATATTATTAATATTGATAATAACTTATAATTTTTACATAATAATTACCTATTAAGGATTTAGTTACTTAATGTTTTAAAGACACACTAATTAATTACCTAATTACTAATAGGGAATAACTAGGTAGGTATCTACTTACTATTAATTAATAGGTACTTAATATAGGTATGACCTAATATATTTACAAATAGTCCTTATAGTTGAAAGATAATTGTGGCAAATTTATAAATAAAACATCAATCTAGAATTGCATTTCATCTATCCAATTGGCATTTATCATCAATGCCTATGTTTGTGATCAACCAAAATAGTTGGACATGGGACTCATCTTGAGATGTCGTCATTTTCCTAGTCAAAGCTTCAATAATAATTCAAATGTAACACTTGTGAATATCCATAATATTTCGTGATTATCCTTTTAGTTGAGACTTGAGTTTAACTGCCTACCAAAAGAGTTAACATTTCAACTTGCTTGGCAACACCAAATTATTTAATTAAATAATATAAAAAATTGCAATTGAAACGTAGTTGAAAATGACTTGCAATTGAAAATATTTTGGTTGAAAAAGGGGAATGTTCTACTAGTGTTCTGCACTTTGAAGACCTTCAACTTCAACCACTAATCTTGAAAGATCAATTGATGCATCAAGAGGCACTACTTCATTTGGAATATCTTGACCTTCAACCATCACAATTAGTGCATTTGTTGAATCATCGACCTTGTTGCTGTCATCAATGGCTAAAGGTTTGATGCATGGAACTTGCATCCTTCTCAATTTCATGAAAGGGGCCATCTTCAACTAAACAACCTACTGCACCAAATAATAACCCAAAAAAATTAACAACATAAAGAAGTAGAAAACAACACAAGGAAAGAGGTGAAGACTAAAAAAAAGGGGTAGACAACAGTAGTAGGAAAGGGTGCCACTAGGAGGGTTTTAGGGTTTAGGGTGATGAAAGAACCAAGAGAAATTGGGGGCAATGGTAGTAGGACTAGGAAAAAAAGAGGTGTTGTTAAGAAGGTCATGGCAACACCAAGAGAAGGAA
>Ga0116229_10005429_pt1 | contig 20806 bp, 18 predicted proteins | sample S1TSphgellanicum_3_FD_87313 | JGI IMG/M metagenome (GOLD analysis project Ga0116229, IMG submission 87313) | Host-associated microbial communities from peat moss isolated from Minnesota, USA - S1T2_Fc - Sphagnum magellanicum MG | ecosystem: Host-associated > Plants > Peat moss > Unclassified...
AGAAAGTATGCAGCTCAACGATTTTCTGCATGCACACAGTTTTCAGAGTAGTAGCATTGTCTTGGATTTGGTTCATGTCATGTCAATCCACAGTCCTCAGTTGCAGACGGCCCTCTGCTGCTCAATTATGGTATGGAAAGCTGGATAACTATTTTGGGATGATCCAGGTGCTGCAAGCCTAAAAGTGGATCCTGCATCTTGTGTCAAAATTTGCAAGATAGGTATTTGTTGGGTTCACAGGATTGTTTAAGGTCAATTTCAATGTCCCTACGTCTTTACAATGTACTGATCCCCAGGATGTTCTCATGCGTTCCCTGATAACAATGTCTTCAATGTCGAATGTAGGATATTCTCACAGTTTTATGTTTGAAGTTGCCAACATAATTCCTAAAACTAAGGGAAACTAAACCCAAGAGTTAGGGCACAAATGTATTGACAGGTCTGAAAAGATTTCTGTAGTTTTTCAACTGCTGAGTACAAGTGAAAGAAGCCCATAGGTGCTTCAATTTGCAGTTTTGCTGTAGTTTGTGAGTGCACAAACTTTTTGAGGAGGAAGTGGTAACAAATCTAACACCAAAATAGCTTGTCATCTTATGAGGCTAAATATTGGGTTGATGTTGTTACCATTTTGTGTTGAGCTCTTATTTTTTGGTTGCATGGCATAATTGGAACCTTGGGGATGCATTCTTTTCTTTTATGGGCTGAATTTCACACTTGGTGATGGGCAATTACTTTCAACCTGAGGATGCTTAGCAAAAAGAACTTCTGGAAGGTGGCATGGATGAAATGCATGAAAAATTTAAGAAGAGAATGAGTAAGCTAGAGAGGTGTGGGTGTGTGTGCAAGAGAACTTGTTAGCCTATAGTTTTAATCTTAAACTAGACTAGGCTCCAAATTTTTTGGGCAATCTTTTTGGAATTGGATGTGCTATGAATCCAAACAACTGCTCTCTAAACCACATTGGAGGTTCTATCAAACAAACAAATAAAAGCTAAATACTAGAATCCAAAGCTCTTTTCAAGATTAAGAACCAAACACCATCGGACAAAACCACAAAACCAAAAGCTTTATCCAAAAGGGGGAAAAAAAGACATGTTGGAAAACATGATTAATGACCTAGTAGCTAATTAATTAGTGAAAGATGCTTGATTAGTGACCTAGCAGTTGATCAATTAGTGAGACTTAGGTATATGATTAGTTGTCATAGTAATAAATAATTAGTGAGGAAAAGGACTGCTAGAAACTGAAAACTTAATGTACATGAAAAAACAGAAAAAGAGAAGACATGTGTTGGGTAGCATGATTTCAACTAATTAATGAGAGGTACCTGATTAGTGACATGATATTAAGGTAATTAGTGAAAATCTCTAAAGACCAAAAACTTATTCTCAAAGAAAAAAAACCAGAAAAAAATAAAGACATTATGTCAGGGAACATGATTAGTGACCTGATTAGTGACATAGTAGTAAAGTAATTACTCAAAAACCACAATTTTAAAAAGAAAAAAAGAAGACACATGTTGAGGAACGTGATTAGTGACCTACTAGTTAACTAATTAGTGAGAGTTATCTGATTAGTGATATGGTAGTAGCATAATTAATGGAAAAAAAGCAAATCTTTGACCTAGAAAAGTTAAAAGATTAAAGAAAAAAAGACATATGTGAGGGAGCATGATTAGCAAGGTTTTTTTTAAAAGGTTTTTGAAAATTTGAACATGTGGCTTCTATTAAACTAAAATTTGTGCATATTTGGCAATATTTAATATTCAACATTGCAATCTATGGCCATCTAAAACTTCAATAAATTGAAAACTAGCTATGTGCAAATTTTCAATGTTGCCAAGTTTAGCCCTTGGCACCCTTTGTGTGGCATGATCCATTTGAGAGAGTAGAGCAATAATTTGTATGGGCCTGCACTGCTACATCCTGTGCATAATAATGGTAAGTTTTGCTATTTGCAGCTCTGGAGCTTGTGCTCCATAGTCAAACTTCAACAGTATTCATTGAGTTTTCCATTTAAGTAAGGATGCAAGACCTTTCAGGTATGTGAGAAATTTGATCATACCTCTTGCTTGAAGCCTATCTTTGTGACAATTTTGAAGTTTGCTTGTAGAGAAGCCACAATGAAGAGTGGAACAGACTCTCAGAGAAATATTTGTTGATGTGTTACTCTCCACATCTTGCTTGGAAAGCTTCCTCTGCAATGGCAGATGCAATAGATACAAACTTTTGCGGAGTGGTCTGATGAAACATACTGCTCATTATTGGAAACATGAACTCCCATGTGCTTCAGCCTCAATTCTAAGCTACAGCCTACTTTCCACATCAGCAATTAGAATGTCAATTCATAAGTACAAGCCTTGGGGATTACTATCTTTCTCCAAGACAAATTCCTCAAGCCTGCCTGTGAATACAGTAGTGCGTCTACAATATGCTTAAATCAAGTGTGCAGTTGATAATGACATGCTCAACTGAAACAAAGCAATTCTACGAGGGATCTTAAACGCATTTGAAAATCTAATGAAACTAATGTGAGCATGAATTAGTGGTTCCCCTAATTTTGCACCTCCTTCCTGATGAACACTGTGATGGCATGGATGATCCCGAGTAAAATGGTGACTACTAGGAATTGAATTGGTAATTTGTGTTACGAGCAGTGAGAATCATGGTGGAAGCAGCTGCAAACCTGCTTCAAGGTCTTGCATTGTAATAGTCACAAGGTCATTAGGGTCACAACAGTCGAGGTCAAGTCGCTCATCAAGGTGCTCCCGTGCATTGACAAGCAATGGCCACACCAAACCTCCATTCAACTGTTGACGCTGCTTCTCAGTGGTAAGATTTTCCAAGAGCTTTGCTAAAGCATCCTCAGAGCATGTGTCAGCAAGTTTGAAGCCATATATCAAACTGCTTTCAGTCTGTTCGGCCAGTTTCATGTAAACAATCTGTGCAATCTCCTTTGTGCTGAAATCATCAAAATGAAAGAATCGAGTCACTCGTCGCTGAAAGCCCTGGTTGGCACCAAACAGCCGTTGCATGGGTTCTGTATAACCTGCAAAGATTACTACCAGCTTACCACTATCCATCACTGACATAATTTCCTCTAATGCCTCCACCCCATAATCCTTGTCAGTGCCACTCTGGACTGGCATCAGTCTGTATGCCTCATCCACAAATAATATGCCACCTTCAGCTTCTTGGATCTGGAGGAGAGCAAGGTCAAGTGAAAATATCAGAGAAAATATCCACAGGCATGTGGAATGGTCTTCCTAACTGAAATTCAAGGCTTAGACTTGTCTGTATGTACTGTCCATGGGCCAAGTCTTGTATAAGACATATAGCCATAGTTTAAAGACTTCTTTATGTTTCCTGGCTGAAACCAGTTGTGCAAGAAAACAAGACTCATCCAGCTGTTCCACATATTAAATTTGAGAATGCTGGGGCTCCATGAAACAGGTGAACATCATGTGTTGAAACCAGAGAAATGATGGCATGCAGAGGCAATACGCACCTTTGTCCTTGTCCGGGGACCAGTGTGACCAACAAACTCCCCCACCAAGTCAGTTCGTTGGACCTCAACCACTTTGTCTGTTGTCAGCACTCCCATAGAGTGCAACAATCTTGCAAGAATCCTTGCCACCATTGTCTTACCTGCATACCATATTAAAGCATTGGTCATGAATTCCTATGATAGGTTGGAAGCACTAAATTCTTGATGCAGGTGCTCAAGAAAGCTTCTCCATGAGCCAGCAATAAAAATAGCTCTTCAAAGACTTGGAAATGGTAGTTCCAGCAATCATCAATCTTGATGTACAAACAGCCACAACACTGTGAAGGAAATTTCTATTGTTTCTACAGCCATGGTAGTCTGTTTGATTTCCTCATTCTTTAGAAGAGCAAAAGATTTTCTGCCCAAAACTGCAAGAGTCTATGTCATTCTGTAGGCACTTAAGGAGTTTGCATCAGAATGAAAATTCTTCCTAAGCACAGTAGGTACACAATTTTCAATCACACTACAAATAGTCTGCTTACTACACCTGTGCCTGGATTTCCAAGGAAACACATGTGTGGAGGCTGGCGTTTAGGAACATGAAGACCAAGGGCACGTCGTTTCTCATTGAGTAAAGTTCCTTTGGCCCATCGACGCAACTGCAATTTGAGGTGCTCCAGGCCCACAATAGGCTGCAGTGCAGCCTCCAATGCTGCAATGATGCTGTGCCCCTCATTACTCTGCTGCTTGTCCAGCTGCACTTGCAACAGGTTCCGAAGCTTGTCATTACTAGGACTCTTTGGCAGATGACTAAGTGGTGTCTGAGCTTCCTGCACATGCCAATCCCCAATTCCTTCTAAATGATTATGAGTGTTTACAAAGAGCAACACAGAGTAATGCAGGATACTATGGTGCATTCATCAGAGGAAGAGCAAGCCTACATTGTCCTTGGCACTAACGTTGGCATCATATTCAAGAAGAGCCTCCACTGGCGCCACAGTGTCTGCTCGAACAGAATACCACACTGCCAAGTGTAGTGGAGTCATACCATTCTGTCATTCAGGAGAGAATAATGCATTGTCAGAAACCTTCACAGTTCAAGACCGCACATGCAACCAGACATGAGGCATAGAAGACTGGACAGAGCTGCTGCATGTGCGGATGCAGACAAGATACTCACATTTGCTCTTGCCTCTATATAGGCTCCATGCTGTAGTAGCAATTTCATGGCCTCTGTGCAGCCATTCTTGGCAGCCAGGTGCAAGGGCGTCTCGCCATACTGAACATGTGACACCACTGATCATCCATGTGAGAACACAATATGTCATGAAGCTGATCTACTCTGCAAAACCAGCAATGCAGATCTGTTGAAGAACCCATTCATGTTGCAGCAAAATGTGTGAGAGGGAGGAACCTACATTTGTTAAACAAAGTTTAAGAGAAAGTAAATGGCTCAAGCCAACGAAAGAGTTCCTCACCGTATTCTTGGTTTCCAGTTCAACCTTCTCAGCACCTTGCCATTCCAACAGGAACTTCACTGCATCGACCTCATTGCTTGCAGCTGCCCTATGCAGCGGCGTCTCTGTCATCTGCCAACCAATTGCACCATTTGTAAGGCATAATCAAGACTTGGTACCATCTCTTCCCTTAAGAAACTCGGTGATACATACATGATGACTACTAGCTTGACAAAAGCTGATAGGCTTACTTTGCAACTCAGCAGCAATCCTCTGAGCAATTCTGTAAGCACTAAGACACAGATTCATGCCTTTTGCAATTTTTCTACACTACAAATGTAAGCTTGTCTTCCACACCAAGCGACAGCAAGCTTACGATCGGATTCCGGGAGTTGATTAGCCCCGTATCTTCCTCTAGCTTGCTCTGGAGAGATTTCACATCCCCGGCTTGAGCTGCATCGTGAATAGAGAGCGGCTTCTTCTTCGGCCTCCGACGCTGATGGACATCTGAGACTGACAACTGAGTCTGTTGCTGTTCCTTTTGTTGATGTTGCTGCTGCTTGTTGATGTGCGCGTAATACTCATACTCCATCATTTCCTCCATTGCAAAACCATCAAACAATCGCTACCCTTTCTCACGCCGGAAACGAAAACCGATGAAGCTCCAAACCACGACGACGATGTCTCATCCCAAGTCCAATTACAAAAGTCCGGACTCTGAGAACCTCAATCCTCTCCGCATTCGAGCTCAAAAAAACCATCGCAGTGCTGGATCCGAGTCTCGACAGAGCTTCCTTCAAAAACATACATACATCAACACATTCGCAAATGCACAAATACATCAGCATTTGCAGTCCAAACTGTTTGAATTCAAGACAAGATTCTTGCCTTTTCTTTCTCAGCAGCTACCGAGCGAACGCGTCAATTATTCCACCCACAACACACAGAGAGACACACGGCAACAACTGCAACACAGCCTACAGAAGGTGCTGTCTGCTTCGACGAAGATTGTGGAATTTTTGCCTACGCAATCGATCCGGCCGACTGCGGCAGCAGTCCGACGACCAAACGATTGCAGGACCAGAGAGTCACGTAACCGCACATACGTTTTTCGCCGTCCGAAGATCGGTTTCCCTCTCTCTACAGCTGCCTACCAAACAAGACCCTAGCCTGTTTTAGGGTTTGGAGCTCTAGCCTTTCTCTCTGTCGTTCTCTCGTTCTTTAGGGTTTGGAGCCCTGCCTTTGTTTCTCCCTATCTCGTTCTTTTGTGCGGCGTTGTCGCGTCGTTGTCGCTGCTTCTTTTCGTGGTCTTTCTTGTTGTGGCTTTCTGTTCTTTGGTTTATCAGCTTCAACCAGTAGTAGCGCTACCTAGTTGCACCAGTCATGACGGTCAAGCGGCGTAACGGAGGACGCAACAAGCATGGGCGTGGTCATGTGAACCCAATCCGCTGTTCCAACTGTGGGCGTTGTGTCCCCAAGGTATGCACCACAGTACACTTCCTTAAACACGCAATTTTCCTCAGAGCTTTTTCAGAATCTCCTTCTCGAAGTTATGACTCTAGATTGCTGTTTGACTCCTTCTGCCCCCCGCCACATGCTCGAATGCATGGTGCAGGACAAGGCCGTGAAGCGGTTCCTGGTTCGCAACATCGTGGAGCAGGCTGCCGTGCGGGATGTCCAGGAGGCTTGCATCTATGACGGATACGTGCTCCCGAAGCTGTATGCGAAGATGCAGTATTGCATCTCCTGTGCAATTCACTCGCATGTGGTGCGAGTTCGATCTCGTGAGGCGCGGCGGATCCGGGAGCCGCCTCAGCGCTTCAAGCGCAAGGACGACGCTGCTCCTCGACCTGGAGCCGCACCAGGAGCACGTCCTGCCGCTGGACCCAAGCCTTGATGAATGCTTTACAGGTTTGGGCAAAGTTAGAAAATACAGCGACATCATAATGGGAAGGTTATCAGTTTCTGGGTTGCTTTTGCTTTCTTGCAGATGACAGACAATCATCACGATTTGTTTGTAGCCTGTGTTGTGGTCGTTTGATCATCTAAGAAGAAGAATTTTCAGTGATGATTAGTGGTACTTTCTGTGGTGCTTTCTTGGGATGTGGCAACTGAGAAGAGCTTGATCAGATGGTTTTGTTGGAATAGTGATAGAGCATTGAAGGATAGCAATTTCTGTTGTCAAGAGTGTGTGGGGTTTTCTTGTGCTTTAAGTATTGCTTTGCATTTCCTTAACTCAGACAAAATGTGTAGTTTGGGCTGTGGGCAGGAAATCTGAATCTTATATGAGGTTCACATGTTAGCCAGTAGCTCTCTAATCTTGCAGATATTGGTGGGTCTCTTTGAGCTGTACAAATTGCTTTTCCGGGGACAAGCTAAAATGAAATGAAGCTTTCCCTCAATAAGCTTGTTTGTTGCAGCTTGGATGAGGATGGTATTGACCTTTTGTGATTAGTGATGGCTCTTGAGTGCTAGCCAATATCACAACTGAGTCTTTCTGTTGCTTCTGGAAATGTGACAGAAACTCAGAACGCAAGATTTTGTATATTGGTTTGCCCAGATTTTGGGCAGGTTATTATATGCCTATCTGCACCATATGAGACCGATGATCAGTGAGCTTATGAAGTTAGTTGGTAGTTCTGGCAGCTCATCACTGCTGTTCTCATTGTGATGAGGGTGATGGTCTGATACTTTGTGAGTGACTCTCATAAGCTCATGGCTGCAGTCACTGTAGTGTTACTTGTAGTGTTACCATCATGGTGCTGTTGTGGGGATTTCTCTGGAACTTCAAGAACATATGAGAAATACACCTAATGTCAGATTTTTAGTCTCAGTCAGCTGCATCTCTTGCTGTTGTGTCCTAAACCTTGTTATTCTTATTTTTTCTGGTTTAGATTTGTGTCCAGAAGATAAAGCTCCAAACAGGCGTTGACAATGACAACTCTCTGCAGTTCTTCCTCTCTCTGGAATGGATTTCTGCGCCTTGCCAAGTTCCAGTTCCTCAGGCTTCCTCTTTGGCCTGCTCCTCTCATTCATCTTTGCAGAATGCCCTCCTTTCCTGCCACATCACAATTCAAGTTCTAGTGGGATTTGGCATTAAAGCCCTCTGACCTGTTTTTATCCTGTTTTCTGTCTTGTACTCTGCTGATCACAGTCATTTTGGCCTTGATTAGCAGTCCTTGTTTGTTTTTCCCCTGTTGTCTCTCGATCTATGTTTTTCCTTCTTTTTGTGTGTACTTTTTGTTCTCTTCTCTCTGTTTTTCTCTATGTTCTCCCCCTTCTATGTTGTTGGTTGCTAGCCATGATCATGGTGAGTCTTCCTGCTGCTTCCAAACTTGTGACAAAAATTCAGTAGGTAGTAGGCTAGTGGTGAAGTTGGTGGGTAAGATGAGATAGATTAGTCCACTATCATACATGTTACTGTTGATTATCCCTGAAGAAGTGAGCTGATGAAGTAAGTAAGTTGTGACAGATAAAGTCACCATCGTACATGTTACTGTTGTGGTCCTGTACAAGTGAGAGACTGTCACTTTTGTTCATACTACTAGATTTATTGTTCTTTGTCCAAGTTCTCCCTTTTGTTGTTTTTCTCCTTCCTGGTTCTTCAGTCCTTGTCTGAGATTCTTTCTTGACTTCAAGATAAAGTTTTGAAGCTTGTTCTTGCTTTCCTAATTGTGCATATGGAGATGTCTCGATTCTCATGAGTTGTTTATTAGTCTCCTTCATCTTAATTATTACTCTTTCAAGCTGTGTTGGTCTTCATAAGATACTCAGACAGCAGCGTGTTCAAATTGCTACTCAAATTTTTTCAGTGTTTTTTCTAGTGTAAACTGTCTTCTGTTTCTCTGCTTCAAATTGCTTTTTAAGTTTTTCTTTGTTGTTAGCATCCGGGTTTTCCTGTCGACTGATGTGTTGTTGGATCTGAAATCTACAGGACCTTGTTTTCTGCTGAATTTTTTTTTCCTAGATTGCTTCAAATTGAGAGTTCCCCAATATTTGTGAAGATGATTGTTCCCAATTGGGACACTGCAGTATCTGAGTGCACTGGGTCGGGACGGCTTGTGAATAAACCACTGCAATGACAAACATCTTGTGAGATTTTTAATTCCCTTTCTCAAAACAGAGATTGCAATACTTTGTAGCTTTTACTTCAACATGCACTTGATGATCAAAACCTTTACTTGTAAAACTACTTTCGCATCTTCCAAGCATACTACCTTTTAATCCTAATTCTTAAACATCAACTAAAACATCACAGACTATTTGCTCAGAAGCTCATTACACTTAGGATTTCAAGGAAAAAGAGGTACTGCTGTAGTACCCCAATGGATTCGGCAGTTTAGTGTTGAATGATTAATTTATTCATTAAAATGCATTTTGGCACATAAAATAATATTTTAAAATAATTTTGGCTTAAATGGTAATGAATATGTATACTTTTGGCATGGATGGATGTAAGAATAATTTTTCATCCACTTGAAGTTCTGTTCAGTTATTATGTTTCTTGATTAAATTGTTTGCATTCACAATCTTGATTCTTGTTTCCCTTCTAAATTCTCTTTCAGCAAACTTAGAAAGTGACTAGTCTATGAAAATATAGTGAAAGCCTATATATGAGAGTTTTCTTGAATGATATTGAAAGTTTTGTTGGGGATTTCTTTTTTGTGATTTACAAAGCTTTTGGTTTAGGGTTTGGTAGAGGTTTTCAATTTCCAAAATGGGCAAAGAAAGACTACTTACAACACTGGTCAAAAGCATTACAAGTGAGGAGATAGAAATATAACTGAAACGTGATGAACAAATTCTCAATGAACAAGTTGTTCAAAAACAATTGGTTGTTAACAAATCACAAAAGTTTCATGTTGGCAGGCCAAGAAAGGTTGCAATTGCAATATTATTTCCACAAGAGATAAGGAGAGAGGATGAGGAACCTACTAAGGATGGGAAGTAGCAAAAGAGGAGAGGATTATCATCTACAAAGGATGATGGGAAGTGGTCAAAGAAGACAGGATCCTACATAAACTTGTTTCAACCTCATTGGTTTCAACCACAAGCCTTTCATTGCTATTGTAATAAAAAAGACATGGTAACAATCATGGAACACTACATTTTTTGAAAACAACATTCAAGAAGTTCGACAAGCCAAGTCTTTATGAAAAATTGATTAGGGCATGTTTATGGGAGTGGTTCACTACGAATGATGAATTAAAATCAATTTATAAGCATGTAGTGGACATTGGGACATCAATGAAATCCAACAAAAAAACTATGCATGTAGTGAAGGACTACCTAGAAGTTTGTGAATCACTTGTTGTCATGTTATGAAAAATGAAAAAAGTTGGACAAATGTTTTCAACCGACATTATGCAACCTATTTTCATGGGATGATAAAATTTGTAGCATTTGAAATCTTGCATGAAGGCCTTGGAGGGTTTATAGTCATTAGAAAATCAATTCATGAAAACAAAACATGAATTGGTCTTTCAAAATGTTTACAACAATAACAAGTAAACTACCACCTAACTAATCTAAATAAGGATTACCTAGTGACAACATGGTTTATTGAATAGCTTACGTAGTGGAAGCTTATAAAATTCTTCCAACCCTAGTTGTTAATAGTGACCAAATAGGTGTTCATCTCATTTCAATAGTAGGATAAAATACTTGAGAAAATAAAGGATCAAAACACATTCAAATTTTAAGGGTTAAAGAATTATTTTTTAAAAAATGGTTATATTTTCAGCTACAAATAATTTTTTACTTCCCCCTCATATTGACTTCACATGTACAATTCATTGCTATCTACCACCATTAAATGAGGGGAAAAACAAATGCATGAGTTCGGTTGGGATTTTACCTTTAGTGAAAACCATTAGTGAACATTAGAAACAATGAAGCAATTCATTCATAAAATCTTCTTGCCATACCTGCACACTCAAATTTTCCATTTAGAATTGCAAGAAAGTGAAAAGATAGTATGGTTGTTAGATTAATGGTCTATGCATAAGGACCATGATTTTTTGGATTGGATGAAGGAAACACACCTAAATATCTTGGTGATATTTATTCTAGCTCATTGCACTAATGTCTTTTAACCAACAAATGTCATTTAACCAACAAATGTCACTATGCAACAACTGCAAAAACATACATTCAAGGAACAATTCAACTCTTGGACTACTACAATCATCAAATAATAAATTAAGGATGGTCAAAATTCACAAATTGATTTCAAAATGAATAACTTAAAGTCTCACATTTGTGAGTGGTTACATTGTGCATGGAAGGAAATACAAAAGCATGGAAGAAACCATTGTGAAAAGGTGGGATACGATAAGAATTATTAGGGCATTCAAAAATGAATTTCAGCTTTTTATAATGGAGGCAAATGCAACCACTTTGTTATTTAATGTCACACCAGACATTGAAGAACATAATGAAATAAAGGTGGAGACAGATGCAACAAAAGTAACATTGATAATAATGGAAGAGTGTTTGCAACAAGCAAGTGCAATCACAACATTAGTTGCAATTGCAAGTTATGCACCTATTGATAGCACAAGAGGTTGAAATAGTTAGCTAGGGAATAAAAAAGATTCATATAGATAAGAGTTTCATAATTTCATGATCATATCGTGGCAATTGCATTATGCCATTATTGGCTTATGCCATACATTGTCCTAGCTATAGTCGCATGTTAATGTTGGTTGGTTTTATAAACTATCAAAAGTAACAAAAAACATTAGTAGTCCATAAGTATATGGAAGTAGCAAATGTATTGCACCATGGGATAGATACAAGCTACGATGGCTTGTTTTTGTGACGAAATGATGTTTTTTCCTTGGGTATGTTTTATTCAAATGCATATGGTGATTAATAGATAAATTATGGTAAGACCAAAATGGGAAGAAAACCCCTGTTAGCATTGTAGAGCCTCAACGAAAAAGCATATTGCCCAAATCACTGGGGACTCCTTAGATCTACTAATTGGGATTCAGATCTAGACTAACAATTTCATTATGAAGAGAATTGTGTGGCTATTTATTGAAAAAAAAATTCATTTGTTAGTAGTAATGGACTTTTGAAATTAAAAAATATGGATTAGTTGTCTGATTAGAACATCACAAAATGAAAAAAATTATATTGATTCGCATTCGAAATTTGTTATTGGGACTCAATATATAATGAATCTTTTTTTGAAAACCTTAACTATTTAATAATTAGGGACTTTTGAATGATTAAAATTTGACCATATTTTCATAAGTCCATATGAGTTGCAATTTTTTTTTGTTAAAAAAGAAAATTGTCCAAAAATCATATGTTTTGAAAGTTTTAGATGGGGCATTATTCCTTTAGACTTTGTGTGTTTTCTTTTTAAGACTTTCAAATTAAAAAATGACATTAATTACATTAAATACAAGTTTTCACATAGATTTGGGAAAGTTTGTAAGTGATTGAACATGTATTATTCAAAGATTAAAAGAATAATATTAAAAAAAATAACAACCATGTTCATTTGAATCATTTAAATTTTTTTTGTATGGACTTATAGGGAGTGTATTTTTTGCCATTATTGAGCCATTATACCGTGCATTCACCCCATGAATGAAAATCATGATGTTAGGAAACTTACGTAGTTTCATGTACACGAAAGTTTGTGTTTTCTGCTTGCTTGTCCTCATTGCTAATACTTGATGTTAGTTGTAGCTAACCACTCGCCAACAACAAATGTTGTGTAATTATGATTTTTTCATATGGTAATAGCCCACATAAGCTTGATGGTTTTTTCAAAAATCATTTACAAAATGAGTTATTTCACATCTTGGATTAAAGGATGATCATTACATGATTCATTTCCATCTATGACAATTCCTAGACATAACCACACATACACAACAAATTCACATAATTGTTCAAGGAAAGAAAAAGAAAGCCAACATGAAGAATGTCATACCATTTCATTATTGTTCACACTTTGTTTTGTGTAGGGATGGACGTTAGGGACAGAACTCACCAAAGCAAGCAAGTTCACAAGCTCTTGAAAAAAAACACCCATGTTAATAGTAGATGTGTTTCACTTCAACTCACTAAGTTTCACAAGCTAGAAAACAAAATTCAACCTCAATAGAAAAAGTTATAACAAAATGTTTATATTTACTTTAGGATTTCAACCTCAACTTCATCAATTTCTTTTTATAGTCTTTTGGGTCTTTATCATCAACTATGTAGTCGACATATACATAGGTCCAACCTTCTTTGGGGATAGACACAATCAACCAATTTTGGGGGCAAACAATGAGACTGCACCCATTTCTCTTCTAGTGACTTAAATGTATGCTTCTAGCACTTGTGATGGATCCAACTTTAGAAGCATCTTTCTTGCTACAATGGAATCAAGAGACAAAAAAACTTTTGTTACCAATCCTTCGAAAATTTGAACACAAGTGAAGATGTGTTTCATTTAAAGCCATGGTGGTGGTGGTCTTGCAACAAGCATCAACTCCCTCAATGCTACAAACATCATTGCAATAAGTAATAACTCTTTTAGTGTTATTGCAATAAGTAGTAACTCCCTCAATGTTGTTGCAACAACTGTTGTTATAACAAACACTAGTTCCCTTGTCATTGTCATTAGTAGTAGAAGTGACAACATCTCTTTCACCATCACCATCAGTAGCAAAAACAAAAACAACATTTCCCTTGCCATCATCATTAGTAATAGAAGTAACAGTAACATGGAATGAAACAAAATTTCTTCTTCCTTGTCTATGAAATAATAGTTTAGTTGTTGTGAGAAGAATTCAAGTGTTGTGGATGTGATATTTGACAACACCATGATGTAGCTATAGTAAGTTGCATGATGTTGATAGTATGGCCATTCGACATTTGCCAAAAAAAGGAGGATTGGCATGTAGTGACATTAGGAATTGTTGTTGCTATTACATTTGGTTATGGATAAAACTTGTTGAAGATTTGATGTGCACAAGAACTAAATATGGCAATCCTCCATCATTTCATCGTTTGTAGCTTCTTCTATTATAGGAAGAAGAAGAAGTAGAGGAAAGGGTGTTGTGGTAAATTGTTACCGATTTTTTGTTTTGATTTCAAAAACTTCTAAGTCATGATTGCTTGTTGAACAAAACGTCAATCCACAATGATCTCATTAGGATTCCAAAGCATTTGACAACAAACATTTTGAATTTCCCAAATTTCGGCATTTGGGCCAATAAATTTCAATTTTTTTTGACAATTTAAAAAAATATAATTAATGCCGAATTCGTTTGAATACTATGATACTATGTCATGCCATAAAGGTTGAAAAACAATAAAGTTGTCCATGAAATCATCTAGTCTTTGGGCCCTCCTTTAACACTGTAAAACCTCTTTCACACCTAATTTGAGTGTAGATGAAAGGTGAGTGAAATTGAGTAGTGTTTTAAAGAAATTGGGTATCATTGGTTCACAATATTTCATCCATGTGAAAAGTGATTATGAAAATTTCATCCAAGTAACCACAGGTTATGGAATCATTGGGCCAATGAGAGCCTAGGGTGTTACCTTGTGCTAACTAGTAGGTTGATTTTTTGGGGGTCCCAATCAGGTTAACAATATCAATATTAGAAAAATTGGGTGTCAATTCGGTTATCAATATTGGGGGAGGGAATAATTGGCGTTTAATGCATGAGAGTAAGTTATCAAATAATTAGTTGATAACCATTGGTGATCCTGCTGGATATTTAGCTGGTTATAGGGGATTTAACAAAGTTAATTTTTTAAAAAAAAAGTTCCTGTTTAAAAAAATAAATCATAAAATATTAATTGTTTTAGGATTGATAACCTACTTGGAAGATAACCAGGTCATCCGGGTAAGTTATTAGATTTTGAAAATTTTAATACCAGCTGGTTAGGTATTTAATCAGGTATCAAAAAGTAAATAACCAATTGGTAGGTTATGAATCACTAGATGATAACCGGGCTGACAAACGGGCCAAAACCCAATAAATTAACCGGCCAACACTCATTCCCGTAACCATCAGCCTCTGGCCAGTTTTGTTTTAACCGGACATAACCGACCACGATGGGAATTGAGATGCCCTGTTTGCATCCACAAAGAAAGAGACCAGCTGTGAACTTTTCATCCAAGAAGCGAATGAAGGGTTACGAAATCATTGGGCCAATGAGAGCCGATTGTTGGTGCTAACCTAGCCTTGTGATAACTACCTGGTAGGTCGCTACGGAGGGGAAGGTCGAAAGTTATGCGACATCCGTGGTCATTTCGCGGTCGCTTGTTGTTACCAGGACGACGAGATTCAGAAGATTTTGGAGCGATTCGCTCGTGGTGCGATCTTCTTCTTGTCATCATTCTTCAGCAAAGGTGCGACTATCTTCGTTCACTGCATGGCTTCTCTCATTTCGTTTTTATTTCTATGTTATTGTGGTGTTTTTTCAGATTGCGTATCAAGCCAAGGTCCCATCTGGTGGTTAGGGTTTCACTGGCCGAAATTTCGCATCTCGCTTGTTGCGTGCTGTTTGTTGTGATGAACTTGGGTCCTCCTAGCTCCATAAATGAGGTTGTTTCCCTGAGTTACATGTTTCCGAAAGCTTGCTGTGGCTTTGGATGAAAGCTTTGCAAGTATACTTGATGTGTTGGGTTTAGGGTTAGGGTTAGGTCTTTAGGGCTGTGGCAATCTTTACAGATCCGAGGAAGGAAAAGTACGATCTGTTACAGTGTGACATAAGTGAATTCTCTTACTCATCCTGCGGTGGCGTCATGACGTTGAATTTTATTTTATTTTGCTTCCGGTCCTTGTGTTTGTCAGACATGTGGTGCTGTTGAACTTAGAAACCAAGGAAGTTAATTCATGCTCCAAGTTTTATCTCATTTTGAATGCCGATTTTTGGATTACTCCTGACTCTTGGTTGCTTTTGCATCTACTGAAAAGCCCCCATTCAACATATCTGGATTTCAATGTTTGCTTTGTTTGCTTTTAAATCCCACAAGTTTGCAAATTTTCCCTTTCGAAAGCTGGGGCATGTTTGCCCAACACATGTCAGAGATTTTTTATCATCAGATCCGCAGTGAACATGTGTGGAATTCAACATCTGAACATAACAAGTACATTAGTCTATTCTTAGATCTTGTACTGCAATGTTTCATAGTAGTAGCAGTAGAAGAGTTTTTTTTTTTGGTGATCTTGCATGTCATTGCGGATGATCAGGTTTTTCCCAGCTCTCTGGTGAAGGAAAGTAGATGCAGGCTCGTATGGTTATCTAGATAACTGAGAAAGTTGAGTATAAGAATCATGTCCCAGGCTTTATACTGTCAGAAGTCAATCTGAAACACAGGGTGATCCATTTTACTTAGATGATGATGAACTTTGACTGTTTGATTTTGGAAATTGCAGATGATCAATGACACCGACTTGGGATTCTTTGCAAACTTTTTGGGGATCTTCATCTTTGTGTTCCTGGTTGCTTATCACTATGTGGTGGCAGAACCTAAATATGAGACACAGTGAGGCACACTGGGTATGTTTGCCACGGTGAAATGCAGGGTCTAACCGTGCTTTCCTGGAGTTCAAGGGAGGGATACTGGTTTACCTTCCATAGGATGTGGCATTAGCTTTTCTGAACTTGGTTTCTTGTTTGACCAAGGTGTACCAAGGAAATCATTTGGATTACTTTTGAAACAGAGCGATGTTTCCATGGCTTGAGAGATTGCCTCTGTGCCCACATTGTTTGCCTGAAACTAGGGTTATCACATATATTTGGTGTTAATTACAACTGTTCACTTAACAGTATTTTGATTGTACCATTGAGCTTTTAAAGTATTTGACTTCGCAAGCACTTTGTTAGCAAGCAAGGTGATTGCAGCTCTTCAGAACAGTTGTCTTACAGGGGAGACTGATATTCAACCTTCTGAGCCCACTTTTTTTGCACATCAAAGAATTTTACTGTGGTCTGTCTGTTGCTGGTGTAGCTTCAGATGAGAAGAACATATGATGCTTTGAAGCCTGATTTTGGAGTCCAATACTGCAGTTGGGTGAAACCTCTGATGCCCAAATTCATGCATCAAATGCTGACTTGCACATCACCAAACTGGCGTAGTTGTGCAGAAAGCTGATACATATTGAAGCATTACCTAATGTAGTTTAGTGATTCACACTCAGGTGCATGCTTAGCATATTAGCAATATAGCTTCAGGAACCTCCACAAAAATTTGGAGCCAAAATGACGGCTAAACTGAGCTTTCTTAAAGGAATTACACCAGAGTTCAACCTTGAAACTTACAAATTCAAAGAAAGGATCAGAACCCCACTAAGAGTTCCATCGAGTAACAGAATCAGCTGGAGCCAAAACAAGACATCTCTTCAAAACCTAGAGGCTGGAATCAAAGAACACTGGGTTTTTCTACAAGAGAAACTTTTTTTTATTAACTAATTACATCAGTGTAATGGAACAACTTTTAATGTCTATACCATGTTAAATAATATTCTGACTATTACCTAATTAAATGAAATGAGAAATTATGTGGCTATCTCACGAGCTTCAATTAAGTGGGTACCTGAATCTCATTGCATATAAAGATTTAGGCAAATTTGGGACCTTTTCTCACATAAATTTCATTTGCATGGGTTGAAATTAGGAATTAGATTTCGAGGTCAAAAATTCCCCTCCCCCAAAAGCTGCCCCTAGGTACTAATATAATAAGCAAGACAAGAATCACCCAACCAGCTTCTTTTCTAAGGGTTTCTTTCTTTCCATTGAGGAGCTACACCTTCAACTTTGGAAATCTGATTTGATCACTAAGTGATCCAATTCAGATGTTTCGGATTTGCAATTCAGCTTTGCAAATTACTTGCAGGCTGCACCCCTAGCTGCACCTTCCGCATAGGCATTTAATGCTAATGGAAAGGAATGCAAGTTTAGGTTGCACCCTTAGGGTTTAGGGTTTATGGTCATGCAGCTTGGGAAGCTCATGGTCATGCTAATGGAGAGCAACTGGAGCTGAAGGTGCAATTCCTCAAAGGTGCTCTCTGTCAACTCCTATCTGATTACAGCAGCAATTTCAGTGTGCTTTTACCACCTGCCTTCTGCTTGGTTCCAACCAATGTTGGCTGGTTCTGGGATTTGGGCCAGTTCCAGGGAATCCAGACCACAGGGTTCTACATTATAGAGAGAATAGTCAATAATAGAGAACAGTGGAACTGGCTTTTCTGGTGGAACTGGAACCTTTCTGACTTCTTATGTACATGCTTATATAGCTCGTCATCAGCAGACCTCCTTGGTACCTTCGATGCTTATATTTTATTATAGATAGCCTTACAATATGCATAAATCATCGTGATTTTTCAACAGGCTGCCACACTTAAATCACAATTTTTTTTTTTTTTTTTTTTTCACACATATCAGCTAGTGCATCTCTATCACTAGCTGATTTGTAGCAGAGGATGCCCTTTTAGCATTACGTCTTCCATTTCATTACTACTATTTTGATGGTCTTCGTTTTCATTTCGTGTGTTTACATTGGCTTTTGACATGCCTTGTATTTTTTGTGGATGGATTTTCATCCTTGTTTATATATGTGAAGAGTTTTTTCTTTATTCTTTTAGAGTTGAGTTTGTCATTAAAATTTACTGTACAACATTAGCAATTACACAATCTTCAGGTCTTGGGTAGTGTGTTATGTACATGAAAATTGGACTTAAATTAGAATCAAAATTATATTAAATAAAGTAAGTTTTTGATGCTTATATCACCAAAAGTTTAGTGATTTGAAAACATGTTAGGCTCACAATCCTCACTTGAGATTCCACAAGATTAAAAATTTGTCTAAAACTAGAATGGAAGGAAAGGATGGTTATTACCCTAAAAAGTTGGAATGGAACAAAGTTGTTCCAACTCCCAACCCAAAAGCATTGATCATCAACGTATTCGCACTAAGTGCAATTGAGAACACAATAATAAGAGCAACAATAAGGGACACTGTATGGCCTTGCCATTTATATTAAAAAGTATCACAAGGCAAAAGAAGAATTATGAAAATTCAAATATTTCACCATGCAAAAATATGATCTTCAAAAAAAATCCTCCAAAAGAAACCAAAATCCTTCAAGATATCATAACTCTATAATAACTAATCTCAAGTTTCAACACAAGTCAAAATATCATCTTTCAAAAAACCCTTGTATAAAAATAGACCTATTATTTATTATTACCTAGGGGGCCTATAAAAATCCCTTTAAGCTACTATACTCTATCATGAATCTAAACACAATATCCTTCTTGCCTTGGTAGTAGGCAAGGCCAACAAAGTGTGTGGAGACACTCCTAAAAATGAACTCAAATTTAGTGTAGGGTAATGCTGTTAGGGCTGGGGCATCTATTTTTTGACCTTTTTTAAAGAGAATTTACATTTTTAGGGAAAGTTCATCTACAGTGTGAACTTTTCCTGTAGATGTCATTTTTGGTAGACCCTAAGTTGGATTTATTTTTTGTCAAAAAAATTGGTAAAATTTTGGAGACATGTGGTTTTTTAGTAGAGATTTGATTTAAAAAAAAAAAATTTGGGGGAAAAAAATCGCCAAATTTTGGATATCACAAAATTAGAAAAAAAGAAAGAAAGGTAAAAAAAAATTTAAAGAAGAAAAAAAAGCCCTCCTTGCTGCTGCTGCTGGGAGATCTTTGCAACAGCTTTTACATTTGCAGCTGGTGAGACCCACACAACTTGTTCTGTGCTGGGGTTTCTTCAGAAGACTGGGCAGGCAGGCAGGATTCCTAATAAAAGTGCTCCACAAACAAGTTGTCAAGTTAACAAAGGGAGGAAGGAGGAGGAGTTGAGAGAGATGCTTTAAGCTTTGTTGCATTCATTTTTGCACTGCAACAAAGGTCAGTCTGTGTGTGTGTCTGTAGTTGTTTCCATGCCACTTGCAGATTTCAGCCAAGATCTCCAGAGATGATTTCTGAAGCTTGTTGTCTTTCTTCACTTCTGCATCGTTTTGAAGGAGAAAGCAACTAACTTTAACCGGAGTTAGTCAATGGGTGTGCTCCAGTGTTGGCCGGGTATCACTTGTCTAGTCACATGGTGTGATCCTGTGTTGGGTGGATATCACTTATCTACCCTCCCCACCCCCCTGCTCCTCTTCTTCTTCTTATTATACCTGGGACCCTGCCTGAGAACCGACGGTTCTTAGGTTAGGGTTAGAGTTTACAGTTAAGTTTTGCAGGCAATTAATAATTAATTTTTATTAATTTTAAAATTGCAACAAAAGTAGCAAAAGTGTTGTTGCAAGTAGAGTTATCGATGCTGGGCATCACTGGAAAATATTTCTTTTAAAAAAGAAAAAGAAGAAGAAGAAGAACACGTGTGAGTTTTACACCGTGCAAAGCCCTCAGGGGCAGGCTTAACAGGGATCAGGCCCATGCTCAGGTCTATACCGTGCAGGGCCCTTTTTGGTGTAAAGCCCGCCCCGCCCCTCTCGGGCTTTACCCTCCTACACTTACATGTCTTCAACCATATGTATGAATTGTGTCGGTCAGATAAAGGGGACTTTATTGGACCGCTAACATTTTTGAACTACCCCAGAGGACTCAATTAATAAGTACCCCCAGTTTATTTATATAATGGGGGTATTATTAGCCCAGGCCAAAAATGGTGACAAACAGTTTTGGAAATAGAAATTTCATGCAGCCATCAGGAAGGCTCAGCATGCACTCAAAGTGCCTTGATTTTTTTTTCTTTTAAGTTTTGGGTTTGGGGGGGGGGGGGGGGGGGGGGGGGGGGGGGAGTATTTTTTTCTTTTTTCTTTTTTTTGGTTCAAGTTCCCAATTGTTTCCTATTTTTTTTCTTTGTTTCCCCATGG
>Ga0116229_10005430_pt1 | contig 20805 bp, 16 predicted proteins | sample S1TSphgellanicum_3_FD_87313 | JGI IMG/M metagenome (GOLD analysis project Ga0116229, IMG submission 87313) | Host-associated microbial communities from peat moss isolated from Minnesota, USA - S1T2_Fc - Sphagnum magellanicum MG | ecosystem: Host-associated > Plants > Peat moss > Unclassified...
AGCTTGTTGCAGCTTGAATGAGGATACTGTTGACTTTTTTGATTAGCAATGTCTCTTGAGTGCTAGCCAACATCATGTCTGAGTCTTCCCATTGCTTCTGGAAAGGCAACAGAAACTCAGGACGTAGATTGTGTATAATGGTTTTCCCAAGTTTTTGGGAAGATTATTATATGCTTATCTACACACACTGTTGGGAGCTGATGAACTCAGTGGGTAGTCATGGCAGCTTGTCACTGCTGTTCATGATGAAGGTGATGGTCTGTCACTTTGTGAGTGACTCTCATGAGGTTATGACTGCACTCATTGTCATGTTACCTTTAATTGTTGTTGTGGAGATTTCTCTGCAACTTCATAAGTCTTTCATCATTGTGACTGGTAAGTCTTTGTATTGAAGGAATTTTGTTGTGTGCTGATAGGATGTGACACTACATGATTTGGATGCTGCAAATGCACGTCCACAAGGTGGGCAAGACATTCTCTCTATGATGGGGCAGATGATGAAGCCCCGCAAAACAGAAATCACTGACAAGTTGCGGCAAGAAATAAATAAGGTCATTTTTTGTCTTGATTTCTGTGTCACTTCCTCACATCCCATGATTTGCTGGCAGATTCTTCATAGCTGTTTGATAGCTTAGTTACTGTGACATTTTATATCTCCATTGTTTTACTTTCTAACACTTTTGTCCAATGGGATTGAATTTCCTTTGCATTGCATGGTCAGGTGGTAAACAGATACATTGATCAGGGAGTGGCAGAACTCGTTCCTGGTGTTCTCTTTGTTGATGAGGTGCAAGTCTTGCTCTTTGTACAACTTTTGCATCACTTCATTCCATTTAACAGGACAGGCATGTCAACATTTGTTGTTCCTCATGGGGTGTTGGTACCTGCATGCATACTTTGAAACTTCAAACTGACTTTAAAAGGGCAACATCTTGATGCCTATTGTTCTCTGAGAACTGGCCTGTTTTTTTATTGGCCCGCACTTTCTGGACAAAGTAGGAATTGTTTAGGTTATACTTTTAGGTAATTGTTTGCACAAGCTACTGGGTGAATCAAGTGATTGTTTTGCTTTGCATCCAGTGGACTTTTCAATGGTTCAGAGGTTAAATGGCAGTATTTTTGCAGGTGCACATGCTGGACATGGAGTGCTTCACATACTTAAATCGTGCCCTGGAAAGTTCATTAGCACCTATTGTTATCTTTGCTACCAACCGAGGAATTTGCCAAATACGGTACGAGGTCCAGTGCCCCTAATCTTTCCAGGGTTCATGGATTTTATTGTGGTATGTATTGCATCATTTGGATTAGGGTTTGACTTACGATACCAAGCCTAAAGTGTACACTGAAACCATTATAATGGAGAGTTCTAACCTTCTTGACCAGTGGGTGGCTTTCAATGCTGTGTGTTGTAATGAGCCACTCTGTAGCTTAGTTCTATTACATTTTTCTCGGCCAGTTAGGTTGTGTGAAGGTTTTTTTGCAGACTGATAATGAGTGGGTTGGTTTTGGGAGCTCTCAGAGGCACTGACATAAGCAGTCCACATGGGATTCCAGTGGATCTTTTGGACCGTCTTGTCATTATTCGTACCCTTCCCTACACAACAGCTGAAATGGTTCAGGCAAGGATTTCTTCACCTGGTTTCCGCTTTGTGAATGTTAATCCATAGTTTTGGATTCAACCTTAAGCATGCATGAGTTTCAGTGTATAATTGCCATCTTCTTGGTCTGGAGATTAGGATCAAAGCCTCAAAAGACGCACCAGAGATGTTTGCTATCTATTCCAGTATGATGAGGTTTATATGCAACTTAATACTTGAAGACTTTCTGTTCACAAGGATGTATTGCACAAAGACTCTACTTTTAGTTTCCATATTTCATCTAGTATTTTCTTGAAGTTGTCGATTGATATCTCTTTTCTGGGGCAACAGATTCTGGCTATCCGAGCTCAGGTTGAAGGGTTAACTGTGGATGAAGAGAGTCTGGCTTATCTAGGGGAGATAGGAGATCGCACCTCTCTCAGGCAATTTTCTGACCTCTGAGCATCTAAGTCTGTACTATGAGTAATGTCTATCATAACAAATCCACAATACCTTGCTGAAGTGCAGAATCATAGTCCACATTAAGGAATTTCGAGGTATCTTAAAGCTAGTTTGCATAAAGTTGGGTAATGTGGGTATTGCTGGGTTTATATTTAAGGGTTGTCTTGGATGGAGCAGGCATGCTGTTCAGCTTTTAACACCTGCAAAAATTGTTGCCAAAACAAATGGTCGTGATGGAATTTCCAAGGTGAGTGTACCCTTCTGGTTATCACACTAGCTCACAGAATGACTTTCATATACTCCCTGCCCATCACTGGCTATGGGTCATCCATTTGCAAGAAGTAGGGCACTGTTGAAGGGCCTACAAGTTTTTCATGGTAGCATCCATTACCTTGATGGCTACCATGGTCTGTTAGTTGTGTGATCATTTTCTCAAACTGACAACTTGAGATGTCAAGGAGAGCACAGCATGAACACTTTCTTGGACAAGAAACACATGGGATTATAACTGAATCTAGTGTCTTTCTTGTCATTTCTGTTTCAGGGAGATTTAGAGGACATAGCAGATCTCTTCCTGGATGCAAAAGCATCAGCTCGGCTTCTTCAGGAGCAGCCTGATAAATATGTATCTCAATAATCCAACTGCACTGCTCAAGCCCCTGGTGGATGGAGCACTTGCTGGGCTATGAATTACTGATCACAGGCTACTACACTACAAAAGAGAAGGTCAACTCATGCTAGACAAATGTGCAACTCTGTTTGTCATCTCCAAATTGGCAACTACTAGGAAAAAATTGCTCTGGTACACACACATGACATAGAAAAAAATTCAATGCACATACTTTCTTCCTAAATAGAGTCAATCAGTAGTATATGCATGTGCTGGGATATGTTCTTTTGTTTGTTTTTTCTAGGGAAATCATCCCAGAAGGTCTGTCTGTCAATGTTGCAAGAGAAGAGACTGTGCAACCCACTTTGTGACTAAGGACTGGACTTTTTCACTTGCGACAAGTTTCTGTTAGGGCCCAGGAGGGTTAACACTTGAAAGTGATGAGATCACTTTAGTTTAAGTCTGAGTGCATGTACTCTAGTAGGGGAGTATCAATCTATCTACGGAAGGGTCGAGTAGACACCAAGAATACTCTGAATTTTTTCACAGATCAAATTTTGCAAGCAGTGGTGAGAAATTTAATGATATGTTTGCTTCTTAGGTATTCCTTTGTTAGTTCCTGTCTTACACCTTCCACCTTTTATTTTTCACTGGGAAGGAAGCCTGCATCTGAGTATCTAGGAAGCTGGTGATGTTTGTGGAACAGTATTTGACACTATTGCCAACACACTTTGAACATTGGCTCTTTGACAATATGCTCTTTCATTTGTTAAAGACTTAGGTTTCTGACCCCTTGAGCCCTACTGGCTGGGTTAGAAATCCTTTATGAAGGGTTCAATTCTTCTCTCAGTTCCATACACTAATGGGCTTGTTCAAAGTTCCCTTTTGTGCAGACATACTGCCTAATTCTTTAGCAGTGATGGTTGCTTGTGCACACTTTCATGAACTATTTGTGGCCATCAATCAGGGATCACCTTAAGAATATCACTCAAAAGGTAGAATCCCAAAAGCTTTACAATGGCTCAAATCTCAAAAGCTTTTTCCTTTTTGTGCCTATCTTTTCCCAGTTGGAGGTCCAAGTAGTTGTTAAAGTTTGTGTTGGCCTAGTAATATTATAAATGTTCAAACACTATGTAACAAACACCCTAAGTTTCATCAAATTGTAGATTGAAATCTCAAAAATGTACTTGTTGGAACCACATTAGTAAAGCAATTTCAAGCTTTGGGAATTGTGCTTCTTTGGCTCTTTTCACTCCTCCAGCAACCTCACTTGTTACTTGTAATAAATTTTCAGAACCCATGAGGATTTGAAAAACAATACTTTTTTTTCAATTGTTTGCAAAAATCTCTGATTGAACTCACCAAACAATAGCTTGCTAGGTCATTAAGGATGAGCTTTATGGATGGAGAGGAACTCTTTCTTCTCCTCCATAGTCAAATCAGTCTCTTTTTGCATATTATTGAAAGAATGACCATGAAGCAAAGTAACCCATAAAACATTCAATGAAGTGAAATCAATAGAACAAGTGCAACCCCAGTGAAGCACTTATTGCAGTTATTTTGGGCAGCAGGTCACAGTCACAGTGAAAGCAATCTAGCTCAACATGGTATGATTTCTAGTTTTATTATGGACTATTGACTTGAATCAGCAGAGTTTTGCAGAAGACATTGCACAGGTTTCTTACACCCAAGCATCTGGAGACTTCTTCTTTCTTGTCCTTTACAGAAAAAGCATTGAAGCAGAAAGGAAGCATTGGCTCAAGGCAGACACAGAGTCTGAATTCAACCAAAACCTCAATGACAAGCAAATGCAGTGTGACAACAGGGCAGGGTATGTGTGGAAGACCTCATAGGATCACTTTGTTAGACAGCTGGGTTTGGAGTGGAGATGAATACAGTGCAGCCTTCTTTGCCTCCAAAATCAATGCAAGAGAAAGTGGACTGCAGGTTAGGGTGTTTGCTTGCATATTTAGTAATGAAATCTGGGACAAGTCTTTGCTGTTCACAGTTCAAGAGGTGAGGGAGTGATGACAGCAGTTGGGAAATCATGTGCAGCCTCTTGTTTTCTCATGAGGTGAAGGCAAAGGATGTCGGGAACATCAAGTCTAGACTTTCCACAGAATTGCTACAAGATTGAAAGCAGAACACAGAGATGCAGAGGCTGTCCAAGATGTAGCAGAAAGTGACCATACTGAGGTTACCCTCCTGCCTCTTATTATTTGTCTTACCTGCTTTATCTGCATTTGAGTTTCCAGAGTTTCTGGTGATGTACATCTGGTAAAGAAGAATACTTTTGGGTAAGGTGATTGTGGCAAACAATATGCTTGCAGTTCAGAGAGGCTGAAGCTAGAACACAAGAAGAGATGTCAGGCTTACACAGAAAGGGAAGCAAATGGAACAAGAAAGCAGGAAAGGCCATGACTAAAGTTCTCAAAAGCTCATACACAGAATGACATATAGATGTGACGAACATTAAAGAAATCTGGAGTTAACAGTAAAAGTGACTATGGCTATGGCAGGTATTCCAACAAAACACAGACAACACAAATTTCACAGATGCTGCACCATTTGCAAAAACTGAACAGAAACTGAAGATGGTGGGGATATCCTGCTCCTTCAGAAATTACTAAAACACAAACTTCTGGTTTACGAGCAAGTGAGAGGAGGAAGGAGAGGATAGAAAAAATTATCAGGAGATGAAAGCAAGCCCCTTTACAAGAGGCAGAGGTTCCATGCAGTGATGGGTCCAGCTAGCTTGTCAGGCAGGGGGGCCAATGGACCTACATCCAACGAAAGAAAGGTCAAATGGGTGGATGGATTCTAAAAGAGCAAGAGAATTTCAAGAAGAGGTATGCAGCATTTGAAGAGCAGGTGGACGAAGAGATGCGAAGCTGCAGCTTGTACAATCTGAAGATAAGAGGAAAGAGCTTCACATGCCAAGAAACATTCTAGAGGCTTATCCCTGATGGTGATCAAATGCTGGAAGCCAACAGAGTCATGTGCCAATTTGGTGAGGATTGAGCATTAGTAGTGAGCAGAAAACGGAACTTTGAAACAAAGCTCAGTGCATCCAGCAAGCATGACCAGAGGAGGGAGCAGCATCACAACATTCCTGTTGTGCGCAATACTGAGCATTGCAACCTTGGAACACAAACTTCTTTGTCACTGGTTGTGGGGTTCAATCACTTTGTCTTGTTGTTGCCGCACTTACTGCCCCCTGCTTGCTTGTCCATTCAGTAGTGAAATCCCCCTCCCTCTCTGGACTGATCCCAATCCACTGTCCTTGTCCGAGAAGGTAACTTATGCAAAACCCCACTGTTGCAATGCTTAACAAAGCTCAGCATAGGAGTGCGTGCGTGCGTGTGTACGTACCTTCAAGGCAAGCTTTCCAAACTTGCTTTGCTTGCTTGCTTGGCCATGAGTAGAAAGATAATTGCCCCCCCCCCGTGGCTCTCATCAGCAACCCGCAGATCATCCCTCTGTGAACACAAATTCTTGTCTTGAAAACTTGCAGTTCCACTTTCTACCTTTCTTCAGCATTGGAGACTTTTTTCCCTGGCATCATCATTACCATTCTGCTACACAAAAGTGCACAACAGAGCAAAGAAATCGAAAGCCGAGAGAAACATGTTGTGCTCTCTGCGCTCTGTGTGTATCTGTGCCGGGGGAGGACGAAATCTGTGAATCGAGATCTATGCGCAGCCTCTCAAATCTGTGTGAGAAAATCGTTCCGGTAGGTGACCGAGATCGATCTTTGGGAGACCGATCGAATGCATCGCAGTAGGTAAGCCATGAAAACCGCATTTCGTAGGTACTGTTGATACGATTCTCATCCTTTGTGGAAAGTTCGTGCGCGCTTGCAGTGTGTGTGCAGCGGGAAAGACGTGGCCATGGCGGACGCTGTCTCTTCTTTCTCTCTCTCACTTCCGAGTTCTGGTTTGGTTATGGCAGTCATCTTCATTTGTCACTTCACCATCACTAAAAACCACTAACCACTAGCACTCTTCCTTGTTGCAGTTGCTGTTGCAAGAATTCAGCTTGCGTTAGGCAGTTTTCTCGCCTCTCGCTGGTCTCGGAACATCAACAAAATTCAGAAACTGGTGAAATCGAACTTGCTTTGCCCGAAGAAGTGAGTATCTCTCTCCCTCTCTCGCGAGATTATTCTGATTTTGGTTTTCCCACGCAAGAAGCGAAGCTTCGTATTGTGTCTCGTGGTGGTGCGTTTGTTGTTGTTGTTGTTGTTTTTTCTTGGCTGAAGAAGAAGATCGGGGATGTTTCCACTTTGAGCAGAAATGATTCTTTCAGTGTTGGTCTCCTGGATGAATCTGATCAAGTCTCGGGCCTGTAGTAGTTTGAAGACTATGATCTGTTCCTGTTGTTCTGTTTGTGTGTTTTCTGGAGGCATTTTCGGGGGCGGGGGCAATTGTATAAGGAGGTTGTGAGATCTTACTCTTTGAGGATTACTGTGGAATTGATCGGATTATGAGAGCTTTTTCGTTCGTCCCTCCTCTTTGGATTGCTTCGTGGTTGGTGTGAAGCAGAGATTAGCTTGGAGGGCAGAAGGGTTGTCGCTGATCTTTACACTATGCCAAAATCGTGGATCTATGACTCGTCGCTTATGCCCAGTTTGCAGTCACGTAGTCAAATAGGACTGGTTACAAATTCATGTTTTTGGCGTTGTGGTATTTTTAACAATGCCTTGTGTTCTCGTTGCCAAAAACATGGATCTGTGACTGGTTGCTTATGCCAATTTGTAGTCATGTAGGCAAATAGGACTAGTTACAGATCCATGTTTTTGGCTTAGTGATATTTCCAATAATACTCTGTATTTTCGATGATGTTTATGTTTTTTCTTATGGTATGAAGTTTGACAGCAGGAGGTAGCAAGGAGGAGGAGCCAGAAATTTGTGAGCAGCTATGGATGGTCTTTCCAGGATTGGGTTGGCAGGGCTTGCAGTCATGGGGCAGAACTTGGCCCTCAACATAGCTGAGAAAGGATTTCCTATCTCTGTGTACAACCGCACAGCAAGCAAAGTAGATGAGACTGTGGAGCGTGCCAAAGTGGAAGGCAAGCTTCCAGTGAAGGGGTACTACCATCCAAAGGAATTTGTTCTCTCCATTCAGAAGCCTCGTTGCATCATCATCTTGGTAAAGGCAGGACCACCTGTGGATCAAACAATTGAAACCCTTTCGCAGTACCTTGAGAAGGGTGATTGCATTATTGATGGAGGCAATGAGTGGTATGAGAATACAGAGCGGCGAGCTGCTGCAGTCAAGACCAAGGGCTTGCTGTATTTGGGAATGGGAGTCTCTGGAGGAGAAGAAGGTGCTCGAAACGGACCTTCTCTCATGCCTGGAGGTACTCTGGAAGCATACAAATACATTGAGGACATTGTCCGGAAAATTGCAGCCCAAGTCAATGATGGCCCTTGTGTGACATATGTGGGAGAGGGAGGAGCTGGAAACTTTGTGAAGATGGTGCACAATGGCATTGAGTATGGAGATATGGAGCTGATTGCAGAGGCTTATGATGTTCTTAAATCTGTTGGTGGTTTGACAAACCAGGAACTGCATGAGACATTTGCAGTGTGGAATAGGGGCGAGCTTGAAAGTTTCTTGATTGAAATCACTGCTGATATCTTCTTAGTGAAGGATGACAAAGGTGATGGTGAACTTGTTGATAAGGTGTTGGACAAGACAGGCATGAAGGGGACAGGAAAATGGACTGTGCAGCAAGCTGCTGAACTTTCAATTGCTGCACCCACCATTGCCACATCCTTGGACTTGCGTTTTCTTTCTGGACTGAAAGAGGAGCGTGTGGAAGCTGCCAAAGTCTTCAAACAGGCAGGAATCACTGACATTCTGACGGTCAAGGACATCAACAAAAAAGAACTCATTGACAATGTCCGCAAGGCTCTCTATGCTTCCAAAATTTGCAGCTATGCACAAGGGATGAATCTCATTCGTGCCAAGAGCATTGAAAAGGGGTGGAATTTGGACCTTGGTGAACTTGCTCGTATTTGGAAAGGAGGCTGCATTATTCGTGCAAAGTTTTTGGATCGCATTAAGCAGGCATACCACCGGAACCCCAAGCTCTCCAGCTTGCTCATAGATCCTGAGTTTGCAAAGGAGATGGTGGAGAGACAAGGAGCCTGGAGGAAAGTTGTGAGCCTGGCAATTGAAGTTGGAGTGAGCACTCCAGGGATGAGTGCCAGTCTTGCCTACTTTGACACATACCGGCGGAGCCGACTGCCTGCAAACCTTGTTCAGGCACAGCGTGATTACTTTGGTGCTCACACATATGAGCGCATTGATACCTCAGGAGCATTCCATACAGAGTGGTACAAGATTTCCAAGAAGCAACTTAGCACAAGTGATGGCAGTGTGAAGGCTTCTTTGTGAAGATACTTAGAGACTCTTGTGCAATCAACAGTTGACTGGGTTTTGTTTTTCTCCATCTGAATGCTGGGTCAAGTTTAGCACAAAGCTAGAACAGTGGAAAGCTGGTGGCATTATCAATAACCAAACTGTTCCTGGTATCTGCCCTCTACCCTTTTGTGTGGTTGTGTTAAGGATACAATCTATGCTTTCATAATGAAAAATGCCTGCAAAGAGCTCCAAGGCTATTATCAATCTTCTTGTGTAGCAATCCTGCTCTTGGATTCATGTGATTTCTGGAAGAAACCAGAACTAGTCTGCAACATGGTTTTATACAGATTTTATCATCAATGTTGCTACTCGTTCTGTGTCTTTCTACATCTTAGGAGAGTGGATGAGCACAGGGCATCAGATATATGACGGTCTGTGGTGCCTTGTCCCTGCTGCCTCTTATCTATGAACAATAGGTAGGGTGTTCTTAGTGGACTGTAAGTTTTTCAACAATTTGTCTTTTTTTGACATATTTCTTTCAAGCAGAAAGATCAGAGTAATGGTTTTAGTTGCAAGAGCCCATCATAAAATAGTATACTTTGTTGCATTTCGGTGTGTGAATATGCTACTGGGTTTGCTTGTTCTCAAATGCCAGTATTATTACATGCTTAGCATTTGTCATCTGATGCCTTGTCACTGGTCCTTTCAAAGAGAGAGAGAGAGTCTTCTTCATCTCAAAATGGTAGCTAAGATACCTTAATGCAAACTGTGTTGTCACTAATGTCATGAAATATCTGAAGGTGATATCACTTTGGCATTTGCAAACACAAACAAGGAAATGTTAATGCATCATCGCAATGTTTCACCACATGTCGTCTTGCTTTTGCGAAATTTGCAACTTCTTTTTTTGATGTACACTGTGAATAATCCAATGCTTCCATGACCCAAATTACAAAAGTAATGACAATTGCAATTTTGTTCAAAAGTTTGTGTGCGTGCATATGCCATCACATTCGAAACTAATTTACAACAATCAGCATTGCAATGTGGTTTGGTGATACAGTGGAGATTGTGTTGGTTTCAAAATGATGTTTTAACTAACAAGGGTATTGTTTATTTGGGTTAAACTTAGAAAACCACACAAGAATGGCTTGAGTACTTGATTTGTTCTTGTTCCTCTTGCTGTCTGCCCTCCTGGTTTCTTCTTTTTGCCTCAACTTGGGTCAATCCATATTGTTCCTTTCTCTCACCCTTTTTTGGGTGCTTTGTTTTATTAACGCATGGCAGGTTTTCCAAAAGATCAATACACCAAGAATCTTTGGGGACTTAGATCTCAAGACCTCTTGATCTTTGTTCCAGTGGTGAAGGACTTCACAAGTCTGTCTTAGGGCTGGTTCCAAACTACCATAGCCTAAGGTAAGCTTCCACATTGACAAAACTGAATTTTTTGGGCAAAAATTCAGTCCATTTTTACATTTTCGAAATTATTAGATTTTCATGATCTACCATAGTCTACTATGATATTGTCATATGATAATGATTTTTTCCCCCCGAAACATCCATCCATTTTTACATTTTTGAAAATTATTAGTTTTTAATGATCTACCATAGGCTACTATGATATTGTCATATGAGTAATGAAATGATTTGGATCATGGTGTGCAATAATTATGAAGGTTTTCAACATCTCAATTTCATATTTTTCGCTAAATTTCATTTCGAAAATTTAATGGATTATTTCAAACTAACCCAAGGATAAGGTGGCGGAGGCTATCCCTTCATTAGAAGGATCTAAAAAATCAGGGAGTTGATATTTTAATCCCCAAAAAATATCATCCGTCCATCCATGTAGTCCATATATGGCATACCCACAATTTTGAAATCACGGAACAGGCTGTTAATCACCAAAGAACATCATTCATCCATCTAGGGAGCAATGTAATAAGCCATTCATAGCCTTTCGGGATTCAACCCACCAACGAGAGACTGAGAGAATGAACCCCCCCAAAAAAAAAAAGGAGTAAAAAGAAGATCTCAAAAGTGTTTTTTTTGCTGCCCAGCACTTAGGCTACCGCCCTCATCATGCCTAGGCACCTCAAAACATGGAAGGGCCTTTACGCCTACCCTTCTCCTATATGTAGCTCTCACATATATTTAGACATTGGCTCTTAGCTTCTCGCCAGAACATAGTGAGATTCCTAAAACTTTGGACTTAAGGGCTCTGACTGGCGATCTAAGAGCAAAGGGTCCTTATTGCAGGCATTACAGGACCCTTTGGTTATTTAACGTCTTACGTTCCGTTGCCAGTCCTATGTAGACAAGGGCTGCAGTCCCCAAACGAAGGGCCGGTACGAGGCTGTGACCGAATGCTTGGGCCTTGAATCGACCCGTTCGTTCATCGGACCCGGCTCGTGATTTCCGCGAAGGTCGCGATTTGCCGGGGGAGGGAGGAATATGAAGCGCTCAGTGCGCAGAGAGTAGCCACGAAGACGCAACGTGCGTAGAGAAGGCCAGCAGCGGCGGACGTTTTTGACTGATAGGCCGTTGGGATTGCCACTTCCATGGCTGCCGTTTCTTCTGTGACTTCTGCAGGCGTCTGCGTATCAATTCGATGTGAAAAAATGGAGTTCCGAGCTCTTTCGAGCTCGTTTAGAGCTGTCCCCGGGGTCGTGAACTTGTCGAAGAGAAGGTCGCTGCAGGCAGAAGAAGCTTTCGATCACCGTGTGCAGGGTTGGAGACACTCTAGCCAAATTTGTGCCAGGCGGCCCGCATTGAAATCCTCGTTTCTTGCCAAGCCTGTTGCCTTGCGCGGGCTGTGATTTTCGCCCCGTTGAAGAGCGTGAGCCCCAAAAAGCATGTTGCTGTATCCCCGGTTTGCGTGGCCGCGGCTTCCGATGCCGAGGGAGCATCACTGCCTGAGTAAGTAGGCTGGCACAGAAGTTGTCGTAAGAACGTGTCATGGCTCGAGGCAGCTGTGAATTTTCCTGGACCACGTTACTAGTATTCTTGCAGGTGTATAGCAGGCATTCTTGTTTTACCGTGTCTCGATGAAGATTCAGGTTAGGTTTCCAGAAGAATTTGTGGCTGGCACTGATGATGAGAGGGTTAGCGTCTATGTGCAGGATTGCTAAAGATTCTGTCGTCTTCACTGATTCTTTCGCTTCAAGAAATCCAGCACTGGTAACTGGATTCTTCTTTTTCGCATGGTATGTCTGGCATACCCGAACCATGAAGCTTATGTTCTTCAAAACTTGTGGTCTTATTATCCTCTTCAATTCTCGCTATAGGCCATCAGTATTGCGTCAGTAGAACATCTGACTGAAGGTTTCTGATGTTCGTCAATTCACACCAGATATTCTGTTTCTCCCCTGAAGTAAACCCCAAGATACGGGTTGCCATTGTGTTGGCTTATCTTTTACAAACAGGAAAGCTACCTTATTGTGGATCTGCTAAAAAAAATCTCATAGTCTGCATAACCTGATCATTAAAATGCAATTCACACAAATCCAGTAAGAATCTGAAACATTTTTTTAATTCCCACTTCAGAGTCCACAGCTTGAAGCTGAAGGATGGAGTAGTAAGGATATGCCCTGATACAAGTAAGAATACTACTTGTGATGCCAGTTGTGCTTAACATTGACGCGTGTACTGGCATGTATTTTTTGAATGTGATATTCAATATCATGAATAAGAAGCTATACACTACTTTCCATATCCTTAGTAAGTCCTTATCTTCTGCTGATTTTTAGTGCTTCTCTTCTGTGAACCTTGGTGATGAGCATTGAAGATTGTGGTTGAGTAAGTGTGGGTTCTGTATACTGTTGGCAAAATAGGTTTAACACTCACTAAAGAGTGGCTTTCTCCTTCTTGAAAGCTGGAAGGTTTGTAGTTCAATCTCCGAGTTATTTACTTATGGTCTCTTCTGTGTCTCTGCAGTTTTGTTTCTGCTATACATTTGGGTGTTGGTGTTGCCTATTGTTGTGTTTCTTGGCTCTTAGGGGTGCCAAAGTGGGCAGTATGTGCAGCTTCTAATTTTTTTTCCATTTTTTGCTCCAGTCTCTTGCTATGTATGTAACCAGTGCTAGCACATCTATCAGTACCTGTCATCCAAGCTGAATTGACATCAAGCTGTTGCTCACTCGTTTTCCTTGATCCAGTGTGCATTTGTGCTTTTCTTTAATTTTATGGTGTTATGGATGTGCATGGAGTCCAATAGAAAAACTCTGGTAATTGAGAACCAGTTGCAAATTTGTTGTCTATTAAGATGGTTTGTGGGTTTTTGCAACACAGCCAATAGATGGAGAACACTTCAAGCTGTTGCTGCCTGTCTCAATTTGCCATGCATTGGGTCATGTGATGACTAATGTGTCATTTGGATGAGTAATTTATTGGGCCATGCCTTTAGGCCTTTCGGCAACGACTTTGCATCCACTTGGGTCAATAATACCTTAACACTAGAAATGGCTTGCAGTTTATGGACAGCAATAGGTTATTTTCAAGCACACAGGTAGATGAAATACTTAAGAGTAACTTAGAACTAGCTTAAAAGAGAAAGTACTTTTTGGACTTAAACCTCTGGAAGCTGAAAAGGGTTCCATTGCAATTTTGGTTTAGTTACCTTTTTAATCCTACATTAAGGAATACAAATTGCTGTGTATAAAAGTAATGTAAGGTGAAATTATATTCAAACTAAGTGAAATTAATATAAATTTTGTGGCATGGTATTTGTTTATTTTACACCTTTATGTTTCTAGGCAAAGTTTCAATAGGAAACCTAGACTGAGTGGTTCAGATCATGGGCTACCATTTCACGGGGGACTGCTGTTTCTCAGAATCTGTACTGATGTGCAATAGATGGGTATTCATGATTTGGACTTGGTAGGCACCAATTGCAAGTCTTCTGGCAGTTGTGGATTTGTCTCTGTAGGTTTTGTTCCCTTGAAAGTACATCCCTAGTCCCCTATGGCCTTCTCAGTAAATCAAGTTGGCAGGTGACAGTGAAGGGAACCTGGGGAGGAAAAGGCTTGATCACTTAATAAGGTTCAAAGTTCCAGTTTGACAACACTCTTCGTCCATCAGACCATTTAGAATGGCTTCTGTTGGCAGCCCTGTTGTTGGGGCCTTCACATTGGTTTACATTGGAATTCCCACTTCATCTGGTTCTGGATGTTGGGCTACTCCTGGGTGCATTGCATTCCTTTAGGTTAAAAGCAAGCCTTGCCACACCAGACAAGGCTCATATGCTGTTGTTATGACCAAGTAAGATGTAACCAAACTAGAACAATCCATTTACAAAGCTAAGAAAGACAAACAAAATTCTGTATGTTATTATCGCAACACCCTGTGAAAATTATCTGGTGCTATCTAGTACTCTACAATGTGTATGTCAACCAAATGAGCCAGAAGGTCAATCTGATTATAAGATTAGAGAGTAGGTTTGAAATGGGGCATGTCAAACCTTGGTTTTTCCATAAGAGATAAAGAATAAAACAGCCATGTGCTAGGCATTCTGCGCCTCTGCAACTTGATGGTAATGCCATCACATAAACAAAAACACTATAGAATTCAAGACTATTTGGCAAGAGTTACATACAACATGTGTACTTGTATAATACATATTTTATTCAATATTTTCCATACATTTCCTTTGGGTGTTCATTTCAATTGTAACCTGTATTAACAGTTGGAAATTGGAATCTGACCTCGTTCATTCCTGCGTACAGTTATTTCATGCATGGTATCCAATTTACATGTCAAGTTAACAGGATTTGCAACTAAGATGGTAATGAGTACCAATGGGTTGATTGGGTGGTGGTCTTACCAAGATCACACTGAAGCATCATCCTGGAAGTAGAGCATGGACACTCTGCTCAAAATTCCTTCTACTTGTACAACTGTAACTCCTGTTTCATTGCACAAAGATTTGGGCAAATGTTTACTGTAAACAGATAGCACTAACAAACTGTACGAAACAGCAGTACTCTTACAAGCTTCTCAAGATTTCCAACACTCCTTTTAAGAGATGGATCAAGCATCTGTTGTTTTACACATATATTGCCACCACTGATGTGATAGATTTGGCATGCTTCCACTCTCTCTGGATCTTTTGTATCTCATTTTATGAGTGGCTATCCCGTGTGGAATAAATGTCTCATAAATGTCTCTGGGATAGAAAATTGTGAAAACTCCCAGAATCTATGCAGCCATCTTGGAAAGCACCCAAAGAAAAACCGCCTGTCAATAACTTATGTCTCTGTGAACAAAAAGTCTCAAGCTTCCAACATAGAGATCACAGCAGAAGGATCACAACATTCCAAGAAAACATACTGGCATCTCTCATCTGTTTACCTCAACTCAGCTTGTCCACACTTTCCTAGTGAACAATGGGAATGACTCAGATCGAACATCTCTTTACTCTCTATTTTCAAAACCCCACTTCCATCTACTTGAAGATGAAAAAGGCTCCACAACAGAGCTCAAAACCGCTCAGCAGAGAGTGCTTGAGCTGCAGGAATGGCAAAGTAGGTGAGAATGACATCTGCACCCGCGCGCCTGATTGACAACAAGGACTCAAGCATGGCTTTCTTCTCATCAAGCATTCCTGCCGCCGCTGCTGCCTTTATCATAGAGTACTCTCCTGAAACCTGCAATGTAGAGCATTTGCACAGGTTTGCACAGTTTACAAATAAATTTACTTGGTGAGCCTGGAGGCTCCAGTTACTTCAACTATCAAGACAAATCACAGAATTCAAATAGCCCTGTAATATGTTTTGCTACACTTAGATCCCATCCATTTGGAGCATGTTCTCCAGTCTGAGGGAATAATGTGAAACTGCGCAAGAGTTACACAAGTTCTTTAGTAATAATGATGAAGTGCCCTTTGGTGTTCTTACCACTCATCCCAGTACTTTCTTCATCTTAATTATGCCTGAACACTCAAATTTCAAGCTTTTTTGACAAAAGGTACCAAAGACAACTTTAGCTCTGCACACAAAAAAACTATGAACTCCTTGGTAAAATGGTCATAGGATAGACAAGCCTACCTGATAAGCAGAAACAGGAAGTGATGAGTTATCTCGTAGAAGCCTAATAACATCCAAGTATGGCATTGCTGGCTTTACCTGTTGGAAACGAAATACTGTGATTTGAATGACATTCACAGTGCAAACAATAACACTACTATGCCTGGTAACCAGAGAACAGTGAGTTCCAATATCTGATATCAACAGGGTATGCACAACAATATTTCAAAAAGCAGAGAGGGGCTCATTGAAGAAAAAGTGGAAAACCTATGGAGTTCTGAGAGTGAACAACAGCAGCAATGCAAAAGGTAATAAAGAACTCACACAAATCCCCAAAATAAAAGTAGATGACACATGGACATTTCTTTTGCATCAGACAGGACCCCTGAAGGATTAGGTACAGACACCACCAGGAAGGAAATTGCCGCCAACAAAACATGAATCCAAAGGCTTCATATAACCAGACAGATACAAAGAGAACTGTTTTTGTTCCACAGATGACAGACCACTTCAACTGGCATTCTTGTGAGAGCAGTGAAAGCAAAGGCATGTCCCAATGCCCTCAAGAGAGAATCTTATTGCCCACTTGGTGATTCTGCTTTCCTCTCAAACCAGAAGATACATGTACACCAAACAGAATAAGGTGACAAGAGATCAAGACAGTAGACACCCTTTACAAAGTTAGAAAGAGCTCTGCATGAAACTTCAGAAGAACATACCATGATAATATCAGCTCCTTCAGCCTCATCAGCCCTGGTTTCAATCAAAGCCTCTCTATAGTTTGCGGGGTTCATTTGATATCTGCTCCAATGGAAAGAATTTAGCTCAGAAACCACAACTGAGCAGTCTGCCCTAAAACTTAACAAATAGCAAGTTGTCCATGACATAGTTTAGGCAAACTCTAGACTAAGTTGGGCAATTGATATCAACAAATTCTCTCACAGGTCAAAAACATATTGGCAGGAGGACATGTTCAGCATTGTAGAACAACCTTTGACTCTAGAACATGGTCCCAAAACATTATGCCATCTCAACTATACAAAACCAGATAGAAAGAATGTGAAACCCTATGCTTTGTCAGAGGTCAAACCATGTCACAATTAATTCATTTACACTTTCAAGGTCAGATCTGATGACCCAGAGGAAAGGGTTGGTAGCTTACGTATTTTTGTCACCAAAACGGGGGTTGGAATCCAATGCTTCTCTGAATGGTCCATAAAAGGCACTGGCATACCTGCTCCAATATCCAAGTTCCAAATTGAAATCTCATTTTTGCACATCAAACAAACATTGATCAGCAACACCAAAATTTCCTGACCAATTAAAGATACCAAAGACTAAAAGATCACAGACTATTCTTCCATGCAAATCTGCTCAACCACCTATTTTGAAGTGGATGTAGCCAAACAAAAAATAAATATAGCTAGCTCCCATGGTATGAAAGGTCAGACGGGTTTAACTCCAAGTGTACAAAAACAATGAGGGAGGAACAGGGTGCACACTTTGCAGTGTAAGCCATTATGGAAACATCTGTATAGCCCTCAGAATCAAGAGCTCGACGAATGGCACCCACTCGGCCATCCATCATGTCACTGGGGCTCACGACATCTGCCCCTGCTCGGGCCTGGGACATTAAAAGATTCATCATCAGTCAACTCTAGCCTTCATGGAGCAGTCTCAAATAATCTTGAAACAGAACTCCTCAACTTGTTTCTGGGTTGCCTGCCTCTTCTAAGACCTGTTATAAGCAAATCTATCACCTTGACCACCAATAATCAACATTTTCCAGCTCCTCAGACTGGACAGGGCTCAGGTCAAGAAGGAAAACCTGTGCCACTGCCTGCTTGCAGAGCTGATGCACTGTCTCATCATTCATGATCACACCTGTCCCTCAAGCAGAAAATTATTGATTCAAGTTTCTGAGAGTAAAGGCTGCAGCATCTACATGGCTCAACTGTGTGAAGGAAAAACTTCACCTATAAGCACAGAACCTAGGATAAAACTCCATATGAATCACTGGGACTAGTGGAATACAGAGAAAAGGGATGCACTGGTTTGCACTCAGAAAATAGCCAGCCTGTACTGTATAATGGCACATTTTTCAATAATGACCAATAATTGTCCACCCTGACCAAACTGTTAGAATGTGGGGCATTAAATATAGCATGATAAACCCATAAACAAAACACTCCCATGACAAGGGAAAGAGTTTCTTTCCATATCCATAAAAATATACAGTTACCACCTTCCTAACTTCAAGACTCTATCTTGTCTCAACTCCTAATAAACATGAACACTCACCATCTTCACGAACTATTCCATCATGGCCATCCGATGAGTAAGGATCCAATGCAACATCAGTGTAGATAACCTGCAAAATGTTCACAATACACCATTACACAGGCTCTCAGTTGACCTATGTGTGAGACCCACCAGAACATGGTCAAAATGCAGAGGTGGGCACAATGGTCAATCAGATGTGCCACATTTCTATCTTCACAAATATTGGTGTAACTTACAAGATCAGGAAACTTGTCTTTCAGAAGGCGGATACACCTTGGCACTAGACCATCTGGATTGAAAGCTTCTTCACCACTTGAAGTCTGATCCCAACACAACAGAGCATCTGATAAGTCCACTTTGTTTGGAAAACTACCAGTCTTAAACAGGTGACTGATGTGAAAGATACTAACATATAATCCTGTTCTGTTTTCCATGTGAAACATATTGTGTGCTAAACCTACAAACCTAGTTGGTGTGAACTATGTCAGGATGATTTTTGGTGTTACAATTCCTCCAAGAACAAAAAAGTATAGAGAGATGAACAACAAGAGTTACCTTTAATGCATCAGGCACTTTTGGGAAGAGCACAACACTGTTCACACCCACATCCCTGGCTTTGTACACCTGCAAATAAACCACCGTGAGGACACTGATCAAGCACAAAGCCAAAGACACAGGCTTTCAAGTCTCTGTAATAGCATGATTTCTAGACAGCCCACCTCATCAATTAGTCCATGGCGCCAGCCTAGGCGATAACAACCCGGCATTGCTCCAATTGGAGTACTTTGTTCTCCTGCATTCCATATCATTGAACAATATCTGAGCAATAAACTAACAAGGGAATAGCCTTGTCACAAGAACAAGGATGTCATTTCAAAAGGTGCCATATCATAACTCCTTTTGAAGGCCTGCAAGACATAAAAAAGACCCAGGTTGAACCATACCTTCATGAACAAAAAGTGGAAGAATGAAGTTTGCAGGAGTGATAAGAGTCTCCTGGAAAGCGGCTCGAAGTGCAGGGGATCTGCGATTTCTCCGGGGCCTACTTGTCAGAGTCTGCAGGGGGGTCACAAACAGCCAACCCTCAGTTCCTTAACCCAAAAACTGTCCGATCCCCAGGCTGAAGAGGCAAAGACACAGTCTCTGAAAAAATGCTGGCAGCACAAGTTCAATTTCAACATGGCTAATTGATCTGCAGAGCATAATGTGTTCTTAATTAAGGTTTGTATCCTCTTTGGAATGTTGTGTGCTCTAGGAGCAGCTGCTAAATGCTATCAAGACATCTACACTCTAGCAAAACAGAATTCAGGAGAGAGAAAGAAGTAGCACATCCCCCAACCCCATCATACATAATTTCTGTAACATACATACACGACTATACATACCAGGGGAGTGATGACCGGTGTGCCTTCCGGAGCTTTAGGTTTAGCAGGCACAGGAGGAGCCGGAGGCGGATTCCCCGCAACAACTGCAGCCTCGCACTCTTCAATCGTTGGTGGAGCAGGTTTTCTTATGACAGGCTCGGCAATAGCTCTTACGCTGCTGCTGTTGCGGTTGCGGCTACTGCTCTCCCTCCCTTTGCACGGCGCAAATACCAAGTGGCCATAACAAGCTCCATCTCCAAACTGCGCTCTGGAGGAATTATTCACCGAAGCGGATCCTGAAAACCGCAGTCCCACGTGAGGCCTGAAGCACACGGGACTAGCAGCCATGCTCGCTCGCTCGCGTGGCTACACGAGGTTCAGCTACGATGCGCAGGAGTTTGCAGTGGCAGAAAGAATTCGACTGCGCGCAACGCTGCAAAAGTCGAGAAGAAGAAGAAGAAGAAAAGATGTAGAATGAAAGAAGAAAAAAAGTATGACCTTGAGTCAGCGGTATTGTTGTTGAAAAGAGTCTAGTAAGAAGAGAAAGATGAGATTTGAGGGAAAGAGTGTGGATAAGGGACTTTGTTCTCCTATTGGTTGGTTGGGTACTACGCATTTGATTTTTTTAACCCTTTTTACTGTTTTTACCCTATTTTTTTACCACCATATTAACAACTAATGTACCCCTAGAACGAGTACCACGGGTTTTTTTTTTTTTTTTCCCCCAATATAGTGATATCGAAATTTTGGCGATTTTTTTCCCAATAAATAGTCTAATTAGTCTAATTCACACTAGAAAGAAAAAAAATTCCCAATTTTTTTTCCCCAAAAAAACCACTGACAAGCAGCAGGGTTTTTTTTCTTTTTTCAATATTGTGATATTAAAAGTTTTGTAATTTTTTCCCAGAATTAGAAAAATTATTGGGATTTACACTACAGAAAGACAAAAATTTCCCCAGATTTTCCCAAATTTTATGTCTGCAAAAAAAAAAAAAAAAAAAAACCCCCCCCCCTATTTTGTGTAAAAATCTTCCAAAAATTTATAAAAATTTTTTTATCCTTTTTAAAAAACCGCCGATTTTTCCTCTTCTTTGTTGTGGGGTCCTTTTTTCCCCCCA
>Ga0116229_10005431_pt1 | contig 20804 bp, 8 predicted proteins | sample S1TSphgellanicum_3_FD_87313 | JGI IMG/M metagenome (GOLD analysis project Ga0116229, IMG submission 87313) | Host-associated microbial communities from peat moss isolated from Minnesota, USA - S1T2_Fc - Sphagnum magellanicum MG | ecosystem: Host-associated > Plants > Peat moss > Unclassified...
TATATTAATATTTTCTGGTAATTATTATAATATAGTAATACTTCATAATTTATTACTTATAATAATAATAATAATAATGTAATTTGTAGCTAGCCTAGGTTAGCTATTTTTTATTACATATTATTATATCATTTGAAAAGAATTTAATGATAATATAGTATTATATTAAACTTTTAATAATTATTTTAGTAATTATATAATTATTTTTCCTATCATTCTAATATCATCATCATCATCATCATCATCATCATTATGTACTAAAATATTACTATTTAAAAATAATAATGAGAGATAATATTGAAATTTAATTTTTTATTACATGTAATTAATATAAACATACAATATTAATAAATGTCATTTAAATTTAAATTTCAGAATTGAAATGTTAATTTTCAGATTCAAATAATAAGATTCAAAATTAAAATTTCCATTTTAAGACTCAATTAATAATTTTCTGAATTGAAATAATAATTTTGAGAATCCAAAATAATAATTTGGAATTCAAATTTCAACTTTCAAGTCAAATAATTTCTTAAAATTTAAATTTTAAACTTCAGAATTCAAATATCAAATTTGAAATTCAAATAAAAATATCTAAAATCAAGTTGCTGATTTTTAGACTCAATAAAGTTTTTAAAATTGAAATAATAATTTTTAGATTCGAAAATAATAATTTAGAATTTAAATATCGATTTTTAGATCAAATAAGTTTTCTGAATTTAAATAACAATTTTCAGAATTGAAATGTTAATTTTCATGTTCAAATAACAATATTCAAAATTGAAATGTCAATTTTTAAATTCAATTAGTAATTTTCAGACTTGAAATATTAATTTTGAAATTCATTATATGAACAATATACTATATATATATATATAGTACATACATTAAATACACCTTCATGTCATTGTAGAATACCTTTAGGATGTAACTAATTTGGTGACTATTGCGACTAATGGGACATATCAACCTAGTAATGGATGAAAATAAATGTAAAATTGATGCAACCAATAGGATGAAATTTTTAATAGTTGCATCATACTTGTGAAAATGACCAAAATAGTTGAAAGTTGGGCTTGTAGTTGCAAATATTCACAAATCTAGTCGTAAACGACTACAAGTTGCATGTAGTCGTAAATTGAATGGTTACATTTTGGCTGATTTCTACTAGTGGATGTTGGATCCCAAGTATAAAAAGTATATGTGGGGTGATTACTTATTTGGGTCATGAAATTGTTACCACCTTGGTTATAAATTATAATGAACAATTGTTAGTACTTCTATTGTTGGAGGTAAATTACAAGGTCAAATGATGCATATTAAAGTTGATATTTTTTATGAGTTTGCCTCATTTGTGGACTTTCAAGATTTATTTTAATAGATTAACACAAATGTAGACAACCATAAGGACATTGTGAGTCAAGAACTTTGTGGATTTTATCATTATCCTATTGATGCATAAATTTGCAAATGTGTTTTAAAGTGGTGGTGGACATAAGAAAAAAAATTCCCAACTGTGGTTATACTTGCATGACAAATTATTAATTTCAACTAGTTAAACTAAGATTAAAAGAATTTTTTCCATTGCCAAAATTCTCACGACATTTTACAGACATTAACTTCAAACTAATAATTTGAACAAGTTGGTTTTTGTGAATAAGATTTGACGATTTGATCCTTGTGGTGGTTGTCTAAAACCATCAAACTTGGCAATTATATCTAACATAAAATCTAATTTGACAAAGGACTTGGATGCCGAATTTGTAAATGGTGGAGTGTGAAGAATTTCCAATTGGAGATTTGAACACATATTTAATCAATTTTGGACTCTAGAACTGTCCAAAAATAACCATAAATAATTTTGACATATAAAAAAACTATTTGAAATGGTTTCATTATAATCGGATGAGAACCTAATCCTTTCCAATGCAATTACTAATCAAACAAATGTTTGGTTTAAACCAAGGTGGCCATTTGTTCTTTAGCAACCTAATTAATAAAAGCCAACAATTGATTAGTACCGAATGGCAACTTGATTCATTTTGACAACATTAATTAAGGCCAAATGTTTCAATTCAGATCAAGTGGCTAGCTAGTCTTTTGAAATCCAATTAGCAAAAAATGTATGCCTAGATTATAACTAAATGATCATCTGATCCTTTGCAAATTAATTTGAACTATTTATAATATTTAACACATTATCCAACATTGAATATGAAAGATTCAAGCTCAAAATTTTTTATTACATATATACATAAACGAAACATAGTGTATGTGATGTGTTCAATGTGTTATTTGATTTCTAAAAAACAAATTTCTAAAAAAAATAATTCCAAGCTTTCAAACATTAAGACTCTAATAGTACTATTTGATCATTGTAAAATAGTAAGATACAAAATAACAACAATGTTATTTGAAAATAAGAATTGCTTAAATAACACCATTTTTTTCTTATTAAAGCTTCAAACATCATTGCATGGTCTACAAATAGTACTCCAAACCAATTGCAAACAAAATTCAATAATGGAACTCTTCACCTAGATACAATGTGAAAGTAAAATTTGAAAAGTTTTTAAAAAATGAAAAGATTGAAAATAGACCATACTTAAAGGAATTTGATAATTCTACAGTCCTCCTTATTGTTTTTGATATATTGCATGAACCAAGAACAAATCCGCAAGTTGCATTATGCGTGGCTTCGATGTATTCATACGAATCTTCAGACAACTTATAAACCTACACATCACATGTCAATTTTCATGATTAGTAGCAGATTTGGAAAAGATTGAAAAACATATGAAGTTCATATTCCTACAACATGGTTTATGTAGAATGGTAGGAAATGTTGTTTGTAATATCTTCCAATGACAATTTGTTCTCCTTGAAAAACCACCTACCCCCAACTATTAATTTTCCTTTCTTCTTCCACAACATGTAGTGGTTTTTCACAAATGAGAATCCAAAAATCTAATCCTTCATTATTTCCTTCCTCAACTAGAATGCAAAATGGTCCCCAACTTCAAGAGTTGTTGCAAAGGCCTCTCAATCCAATTCCAATTCATGAACTAACTCCACATTTGCTTGCCCACCACCTAGATTACAAGGTTCCAAATGGATAAAGGTAAATGGAGCAACGTATGCTTCATTGTCACATGGGCCATCCTTGCCATTAGAACAAAACTTGCAAAAATAAGACAAGTTTTGAACACAGAAAGATATCTTATCCAAACCCACACTTTTGACCTAATGAAAACCTCTTGTGCCCTCCACTATCCGACATTGAATTCATCCATTTTGTTGACATCACCAATATTCACTTCATAAAAACAACGGTTAACTCCTCTCCTTGCCCCATCATATATTAAATGTTGATGACCCATGTGGTGTTTCAAGTAGGCCACCACATTTGTTGCATTGTGTAATTGCATTGAATTTGGTTAAATTTGTTCAGTTCGTAATGTTTGCTTCATAATAACTCCTACATCATTCCAATGTCCTTTATCATGGGGTGAAATCATAGTCAAAGGAACCAAGGGTGCCAAGGTAAAAGTCCTTTTCCAAGGACTACACATGACACATGTCATTCTTATGTTGGTTTATACCATAAAATTTTATATTTTGGATACCCCATTCAACACTGCATTTTAAATATAAATACATTTGACTACAAATTGATTTTATATCATGTCTATCATGGATTCATGCCCTCTATCACATATATATATGAACAACTTTTGTTAAAGCCACACTTTCAAAATCCATAATTTTCAAGGTTAAAAGCACTTTTGAACCAAATGTGTTCAAATGAGTTATAAAAACAATTTTCATTAGTTCAAATCTTTTTGCCTTTCTAATCGTCAATGTTAAAATCGTCTCCAATTTTCAAAAGGAATAATGCACATTTGGTATAAAAAAAAGACATTTGAAAAAAACGAGGATTGTCTGCTCTTAAGGTTTGAGTGCTTTGAACATACAAAAACATTTTTTATTTGTGTCAAGCTTTGAACATGTAAAATCTACAATTAATGGAAAATATTCCAAAAACATTATGACAATCCAATCTATTATGTTTCCTTTATAATCTTTCAAACATACAAAAATGTAATTTTAAGGAGTGTCCACTCATTTGGGTGGCTCCTTTGACTGTGATTTTACGCCATGACCAGAACCAAAATGGTTCCATTGCATGGCACATCCCAAAGGCAAATCATCCTTCTTAGTTAATGATGGATAACGCACAACAAAAAATAAAGCTTTTGTTCATTTGAATTGTGAAGAGCAACCATCAGAAAAAATAATGTGTTCAACATACAACAAAAAACCTTATAATGTAAGAAACTTCCAATGGAGTTTGAAGCAGTGTTGCAGAAACAAATTATCATTTTTTTGTTATCACTCACATAAAAATGATACTTTGTCAAGATCCTAGATGTTGCATCAATCTCATTTTAGTTCAAATCAATGTCAAATGTCAAATGCACTAATGACTTACCAACTAAACCAATGTTGAGACTAAATTTCATTCTGCTCCTTGAAAGAATAGTTCTCATCGAAATCAATGACAGTCACAATTTGGTCATTTGTTAAATTGTCCAAACATGACTTGAATTGTGCATCTTGCCACTTTGCTTCAAAATTATGAATGACAAATTCAATCAACTTCAATTTCTAAAAGGCAAAAAACTGAAATGGAAGGGTCATCTTAAAAACTAACCTTATTGCATGTTGATCACCTCCATCATCAGAATGGCCAACAAACACATTTTCTCAAACCACTTCCAAGGTTCATATTTCATTACTGGGATCCATTTCAAAAGGACACAATTGGAGCTTTGAAATGCCACAATTGTTGCAATCCCCTTTTATGCATAGCAACTTGTGATATTCATCAATATCAGATTTGGGACAAAAAATGACCCAATTTTTCCTTTTTCATTTGAAACACAACAATGGACCTAACTTGACAAGTTGTTGGCAACCCCGAGACAAGGTCATTAACAAAGCATCTACAAGAATTTCACATATTTTTCCATTGGGTTTGAACTTTGAACCAATGTTGACCAGCTATTGAGTTTTGGCCCAATTATCAATTTATTTATTAATAACTTACTAGTCAATTATTGATTTTTAAAATAATTGGTTAATAACCTAACCAACTAATATAAAAATTTCAAAATATAATACTCTACCCAACTAACTTAGTTATCATTTAAGTAGGTTATCAATCCTAAAAAAAATTTAAAATTTATAATAGAAAACGAAAAAATAGGGAAGAAAAAATGTTTATATTTTATTTTTGTTAAAAACCTATAATTAATTAATAATTTGTACCATAACTAATGGTTAATAATTGGTTATTTGATAAGCTTATTTTATGCATAATTACAAGTTCTCCTTTCTTTCTTCTTCCCTCCCTGTGAGTGAAGATTTCTTCTTCACTCCACTCCTCCAGTTGCCCCTCAAGCTTCTCCAATGTGTCAAGAAGATCTAGTTTCACAGACTCACCCTCATCCTCAGCTGAGACAACCTTCAATTTCTAGCAGTCAACCTCAACTTGCAAGGATTGAATCATATCCTCCAGATGATTTTTCATTCCCTCCTCCTCCTGTGCTCTCTGCTTCCACCCTTCTAATTCCCCTTGCAAAGATCTAATGCAACTTTCAAGCTCCAATTTCTCTGATGTTGCTTTTTCTTTCCATTGCACTATCTCTGTCCTCAATGTTTTATCCTCACTTTATAGAACCTTCACCCAGCTCTACAATGTTGAATGCTCTGACTTCACAAATCTAGTCTCTTCTTCAGCCTCTGCAACCAGCTTTTCCCCCCAAATATTTATAACCTAATTGGCACCCATTTTTTAATATTGATATTGTTGAACTATTTAACACCTTTTTTATATTTAAAAAAATTACTTAACAATTATGAGAAATAATCAATAATTAACCAACATTGGTTTGAATAAACCAACGTTGGGCAATTCTTTGAACATTTTGGTAATAATCAACGATTCTAATTCTAGTTTTACATACCCTACATTGACCTAAACCTTTATTTAATTATTAAATTTGCATTATTCTCATAAGGGGTCATTAAGTGTTGAAATTTTAAACCACATGCATCAAACAAAACATTTTATGGAGTGTATTATATGATTGTTTAACCTATGTTTTCTCACCTTATTATTACCTAATTTTTTCAATATCACATATTTAAACCAACATATATTAATTATATGTTTTAATTATCAATTATAACATAATTTATATAAACTGTAAATATATTTTGAATAGATAGTACCTTTTACCCAATAACTAACATATGACACCTTATATTTTTACTCGGAATTTCATTTATTTTTTAAAGGAATGACACCCCCCTTGAAATTGTTTTTTGAAATTTCATTATTTAAAAAAAATTCCAAAAAAAAAACCACCAACTTGCAAAAATTTGCCACCAAAGAAAAAACAAAAAATATTTTGACTAAAAGGTAGGGGAGAATAATCCAACTATTTAATTCCAAAATATCACCAAATTATGTTTCTTTTACTTCTACAAAGGTAAAATGTATTGTTACATTATTAGAAATTTAATAATATAAATGATATGTTGTGATTTTTTTTCAAAGTTGTGTAATTAATCATTTTTATTAGTCTATAACTAATGTTGTTAAAGAAATATGATGTTTAAAAACTAATGGTTATTTATTTATTTAATTTTTCTTCTAGTGACCAATTTTTGCCAATTTAAAAGTAGGGGGAACATAAAGAATGGTTTTTTTCCAAGAAAATCAAATTTAAACAAATTTAAAATTGATATATCTTCAAAGTAATATTGAAGGATTTAAACAATTTTGCAACTCCATAATTCTTTTATAGGCAAATATGGGTAAAACTAAGTCTTATCAATGATAACAATTCGAATAACGTTGCAAAAGTTTTTTAAAAAAACTATACAAAGTCATATTAGTAAAAGAAAAATTAAAATATTTAAAAAAATTGATTTTACAAAATAAAAATATCTTTGTTAAAGATTTAATGAAAGTGCCTTCAAATTCACATTAAATTCAATCCCATTTATGAATTTACTTAAAAAAGATTTGTAGATTTCTTTTTATTCATAACATATTATTTTAAATTATTTTTTGAACCCTTCATATTTCATAATTATTTTCATGAATAGATTATTCAATAAGTTTCAAGATCATGTTTTCATTTGTCACATTTGAATAAATTTTGAAAAAGAAAATGTATGTTAAAGTCTGAATTTTAAAAATAATTTCATGTTGAACATGCTAAAATTAAACTTTATTTTCATGTCATCAAAGATTTGAAGTGGTTTGGTGGCGAAGACCTTGGTGCATCTCCATGAAATCTTGGGTTCAAACCTTGATGAATGTGTGTGTTAATGTATGTTATGTGTATATACATTGATGTATCATGTATAAATATGATATATGAAACATGTATGATGGTAGTGAAAATCTTCAAAATAGTTTGTTAAAAATATCAATATTAAATCATGGCATGTATTTGCCGTGAAAAATTTATAATCTGTGATCAAAAAAAAAAAATGTTGAAAAGTTTTAAATGTGTTACATGATGATGTGGCATTCAATCCATGTCATATTACCTTGGGACCTCAAAATATCCATGTTGATTTTTTTTAATTACAAATTACCTAGTGCAACATGTCACTACCCAAAACAACTAAAAAACATTTCATGAAATATGTCTTAATCAACTAATCTTTTTTTACCAAAACCATATAAGTTGCATATTAGTGAACTTTGTCCCATTTCACTAAAAACATAATGGATTTGGATAATGGAAAAACCCAAGATTTTTTCTTGTGGTTAAGAAATTATTAACATTGTGTAGAACACTCTGAAGAATAATTACAATATATTTGAACTCAAAAGTTATGTTTTTTATTAACAAATTGCTAAAAAGTAGCCTAGAAAAGTCTAGAAAATCTTTGTGCAACAATCCTAAAAAGAAATATATGAACTTGACCAATAATTTTGAACATTTTAATACATGATGAATAACTTGAAGAACATGGAAAATAGAAAAGGAAATTACCCCTAACAAAATTTAAATTAAAAAAAAAAATTGATGTTGAGGAATGTGAAGAAAATCCTAAATAACTTGAAGGATTTGTCTTGATTTAGATTAATACATCATCAAAAATTGTTTCAAGAAACAAATAATTAAACTATATAAATATGTGTCATAATCTTGATTAAGAGATATACTAGCACTTTGAAGAAAAATTTTCAAGACAAATTAATAAGGTTGTTTAAAGTTTAAACTCAAAACCAATGTTCCAAATCAACAGGTTGATGAGGAGCAATTTGAAAAAAAAACTAAAAAGTGATTTGTGGACAACAATCTTGACTTGAGTAATATATGACATGTTAGTATTTTGAAGAAAAGTATGGGGAACAAGTTGAAGAACAATTTGGAAAAAAAAAAAAGGAAATTTGCCTTAAGTATAGAACAAATTAAAGAGAAATTTCAATTATGAAGGATGTGAAAAAGATCATGAAAAGGTTGAAAAGTAAACTTGATTTTTTCTTGGAACCTGAAATTCATATTAAGTTGAAGCAAGCAAAAAATCATGTAAAGCTTTAACAAACAGTGTCAGTAATTGCCTTGCCAACAACATACATATTTCAATTTTGCATCAATTTTTTGCAAAGTTCATGATTCACCATTTTATTCCAAAATCTGTCATGGTTGAACTAATGAGGAGCAACTTGAAAAAAAATCCAAAAAGTTGAAATTAAGATTTATGGATAGCAATTTGCACTTCAATAATATATGACATGCTAGCATTTTGAAAAATAATATATAAAAAATAAATTCAATAATAGTTTGGAAGACAAGAAAAGAAAATTTTCCTAATTATGGAACAAATTAAAGAGCAATTTTGATCATGAGGGATGTGACAAAGAGCCTGAAATTTGCTTGAAGAGAAAAATTGATTCTTCTTTGAATCTGAAATTGAGTTCATATTAAGTTGAAGAAGGCAGCAAGCCATATTGTATAAAGCTCTAACAAATAGTGTGAATCATTGCCTTGCCAAAAACAATTTTGCATGGATTTTGCAAAGCTCATTAAGGATCTGTTTTGGTTAAACTAATGATGAGCAATTGGAAAATAATTCTAGGAAATAATCAACTATGGACAATAATCTAGACTTGAGAAATATATGACATGCTAGGATTTTGAAGACTATGAGCAACAACTTATAGCACACAATTTGGAAAACAAAAAATGAAATTTGCAGGTTAATTATAGAACAAATTAAAGAGGAATTTTGATCATGAGGGATATGAAGAAGATTTTAAAAAGCTTGAAGATCAAACTTGATTCTTCCTTGAATCTGAAATTGAACATATATTAAGTTGAAGAAGGTGAGAAGCCATGTAAAGCTTCAACAAACAATGTGGATCATCACCTTGTCAACAACATATTTGAATTTGCATGGATTTTACAAAGCTCATGATTTCACCATTATATTCAAGGATTTGACTTGATCCAAAGCACATCAAAAAATATTTCATTGAACAATACATTGCATAACCTTAAACCCTAGCAATTTGGTAATCAATTCTCAAGAAAAAAGAAATTATAAATAGTAATAGATCAAAAACAATGTTTCAAAGTAAGCTACTAAAGCACTTAACCTGAACAGGTGTGATCATAAATTGAAAGAAATGCAATAAGCAATCTTGAACTCCAAAACTTGTGTCTTGTCATCTTGCTAACAATAGATTTGCATGGAATTCTATAACACATGAAATTTCAACTTTAGATTCCAAGAAACATTGTAGTTCCCTATTCATGGATGTCATGGGAAAACACCTTAAGTAAGCAAAAAAATTTTAGGAAAACAATTTAGGAAAGTAACACATCACAAAACCTGTAATTGAACTACAGATGGATAGGAACATTTGGGTTCAATCACAAATATATGAACCATAGGAATTTCAACTAGTGTTTTGTTTTTCATGTTTTTGTGTCAAAAATTATATCAATATTGCACATTTCTTTTATATGTTTTGATGATAATGTTCTTAATATATTGTGGAAACATGTGCAATAATTTTGAATTTTCAACCATTGATTAATCATTATAACCAGTGCATTACTATATTTTTACTACTTGAAAAAACTCATAAATGATTTTTAAAGGATTTGAAAATGATATAATCTTGGAGAGACTCTTAAAACACATATTCACTTAAGATTATAATGTAACATATTTTTGAGTCAAAAGGACTTTCTTATGACTTTTTGTAAATTACAAATGGAATATTCTTAATATATACCCAAAATCTTTCAAAATAAGCAGTCATCGAAGTCCTTATTAGGGGTGCATCCTTGATTCCTTATTTTGTTAATGTACCCATTTTAGGAATTGGACTAATTGACATGAAACTTTCAAGGAAGGGGACCTAGGATATCTTGCTCATCCGTTGTAGTTTCAAGATGTTTAGGACTTAAATTACATTGACATAAAATTTTCAAAGAAAGGAAGACTAGGACATCCTAATGTGTGTTTTAGTTTCAAGATGCCAAGGAAAGTGCATCTTGAACATCAAATAACTCATGTTCATGTGCTTAACTTCCAACAACTCTTTGAGTAATGCAAAAAACAAGCAACAAGGTTCATGAAAACTTTCCTAGTAGAAATGAACAAAAGCCTTACAAATTTTTTCCTTACAAAATGAACAAATTGAAGTCAAGAAGAATAATGGACCATGGAGTAAAAGTGTAGCAATGCAGCAATTATCAAGGACAAGGAAGATATTTAGGAATCTTGACATTCTTCATCCTAAGATAATAGATAGTTGCTCAACAGTGACTTTTGGAAAATTCTCAAATGCAGTCCTAACACATAGTTCTACCCTAAGCCCCTTCCTAATGGGAGCATTATCACAACTTATAACCTGTAACAATGATAATTTATTTAAACCTTGAAAGGTTTGGTGGGCAACTAAATAAGAAATTTATGGGAACAATGTGAAGCACATTACATCCAACAAATTGAAGGTGATTTACATACCTTAGACTTTGTTAATAGATGTGTTACATGTGTTTCCCACTTCCTAATGCATATTCACTTCTTGACTACATTTTTTATGTTCAGATTGACTCAAATTATGGATCCAGAATTGCATCGCAACATTACAAACCTCTAAAGACAAATAATCACTCCTTTTTTACTTCCCACATAAAGCCCATGTAATGTGTTGTCAATATATGCTTTAAGAGATAATCTTTTGTAGATACCTCATGAAAGGTTTTGACAATGGATACCTATAACAAAGCCTACAACACGTTGTTAGTACGCATAATTTCAAGAAATAAACTTCTACAAATATTACCTCATGTGAATTTAGGTCTCGCAAAAGGGTTGTTTAAAAAATAAACTTTTGCATGCATAACTTCAAGAAATAAACTTTTGCATGCGTAACTTCAAGGAATAAACTTTTGCAAATACCTCAAATGAATTTAGGTCTCACAAAAAGGTTGTTAAAGAAATAACCATGTACTAAACCTTAAAACCTAAAATGAAAACCTATTCTTCAAACCTAAAACTAAAGCTAAAAATAAACCCTAAAACCTAAAATGAAAACCTAACCCTAAAACCCTAAAACCTAAATCTTAAACCCTAAACCTAATTCCAAAATTGTAAACAATAAACCTTTAACCCAAAAATGTAGCACTTTAACCTTAAAATTTAACACCCTAACCCTAAAATGTAACACTATAACCTTAAAATGTAATACTATAACCTTAAAATGTAACACCCTAACCTTAAAATTGAACACCTTAAACCTAAACCCTAAACCTTAACACTTTAAACCTAAACCTTAAACCCCAAACCTAAACCTCAAACTTTAAACCTATTAAAACTTAAACTCTAAACTTTAAACCCTAAACTTTAAGACCTTAAAATTTAACACCCTAAACCATAACACCTTAAACCTAAACCCTAAATCCCAAACCTAAACTTTAAACCCTAAACCTAATGTGTAAACCTTAAATTCTAAATCATAAATTGTTAACCATATCCCTAAACCTTAAACTTTAAAATCTTAAACCTTAACACCTTAAACATAAACACCACTTTAAACTTAAACATTGTAAATCAGAACACCTTAAACCTAAACACCTTAAACTTAAACCCTAAACATTAAACCTTAAACCCTAAATTTTAAGACCTTAAACCTAAACACCCTAAACTAGAACACCTAAATCATAAACCCTCAATCAAATCCTTAAACCCTAAACCTTAAAAGCAAAATTGAAAACCTTAAACCCTAAACCTAATGTGTAAACCTTAAAATTTAACACCCTAAATTTGAACCTTAAATGTTGAACCTTAAACCAAAACAATGAAACCAAATCCTTATCATTAAAACCTTAAATCGAAAACCTTAAAACACCAACTTTAAATCACGACATCAAAACCCTAAAGCATTTAAATTATACGAAAATAATTCCAAAACCCAAAATTTTAAGATTTACACCCCAAACCTAAGATTGTATGCTCACCATATTCTTTTTCATTTTATAAACATTTATATTATCTCTCTTTTTTAGATACTTTAAGTGCTACTTAAAGGTCCTTTTTTGGGGTTTGGTTCAATTTTTGTCAATGTCCAATTGGATTGTGTTGATTTGGCATCCATGACAATTGACATTTTTTAGTTGTGAGATGTCATAGGATTTTATGGAATGCAAATATTTTATATCATTGATAATATTTGGATACAACTCAATGAATTATATTTTTTGCAAATATATAGAATATCGATAAGCATATAATAAATCAATGACTTCATTGTCATTATGGGCACATTGATCAATATGTACTATCCCAAAAGAAATAAAAAATGATAATAGTTACATGATCGTAATTACATAAGGTTACGATTAGTTGTATGTATGCTTTACTATTTTATTTGTGGTAAAAACATTGATTGTTAATAGTAATTTACATTAAATATTAGATAAAATTAAACCTTAAACATGATATAGAGCTATCTTAACATTTATTTATTTTGAATACATATGTTCTATAGAATTTGAAATTATAGTAGGATTAAAAAAATAGGACAATTAGGAATAAAAATTTGTATTATTCCCCACTTATTTTTGTTCCAATAAAAACTCATTAAGGTGGCAAATTTTATTTTGGAATGTAATAGATAAACAGGAAAAAAATGAAATTGTAATTGGTCTATTTAAAGGAAAGGGCCTAGGAAAGAAACCTAAAACCTTAAGTGCCACCTTATTAAAACTTTAAGGCTCCTTTAACTTTCCCCCAAGCAACTTGACTTGAGCATTAACCTAAGTTGATCCTAGTATCTTGATTTGGGTTGACCTTATTTTAATGTGACCTAGGGTAACATCAACATCCAAACAAACATGTTGCATCATGACAAATGGTGAAATGTTGTGACAACCTAATACCACCCAAAGATGGGTTTGCTTGAATACATATGCGAAAAGTATGTTGATCTCCACAAATAAATCCAAATTAAAAAAAGAAGAAAATAATATAAAAGCCAAGAAATTAAAGTTAGATCTCATCATAATTTGCAAACAAATTACCCAAAAAAACTAAGATCTTTATATAAGCATTTAAAGTAATCACAAAAAGTTACATATAAAGTTATATTCAATGGCCTTGAATTTGAGCCACAACTCCACTAGACATGGTTCAAAACTTGAATAAAACATAATTAACAATATGGAAACTTGTGAAAACCAATGTTACATTTTGCACAACACATAATAGAAAAAATAATTACCATAATCTCCAAGATTGGGAGTTGTGTCATTTGGTTCTCATAGGTTACAATTCACTTGATGGCCACTAGGTGTTCAATTATATTTTAAATTTTTTTATGGTGTATATATATTTGAAAAGTAAGGTGGCTGCAAGGTAGGGTGGCCCATTTTTTTTGTCACAATCTAATTTTTTGCAAAGTGGCATGCATTTACATGTTATTTACATGCCATAAAAACAATAATTTTCCAAATTTGTGGCTAGATTTAGATTATCAACTTGAAGAAGAACACATCTATTAAAAAAATTACAACATATATATACCAAATATATAGTAATGGATTATTGAAGTTGAAAAATATGGACTGGTTTGTTGTTTATGCCTCTATATACACACATTTTTGTGTATGAATTTTATTTGGGATATATTATAGGGACTCAATATATGATATGTTGAAACAAAAAGAACATATGTGCAAAAAATTGCTAGAAAAAAATTAACTAAAAAAACATTATGGACTTTTGAATGGCCTAAAATGAGCCATGTTTTCATAAATCCATATCATAATCATTTTTGGGTGGATTTCAATACATTAAAAAAAAAAATAGAATTTATTATTTTCATATGGGCTTTTTAGTTCATTAACCACCATGTAATTCCCCATTAGATTAATGATATCAAAATAGACTATCATTTTAACATTATCATATGGAATTTTAAGGAGTGGAGCATCAGCCAAAAATGAGCCACCTTAAAATGCATACACCCAATATTAATAAAATTTGTGTGATAATATGATGTTGGGGTCCAAATTCTTAAAGGTGTATCAAAATCTTGTCACAATGTCACCCTTTTTTGTCTTTTTTACCTAGTCCTATTTTACCATGTAAAGACACATTTATGAATGATTATGATGGAATGTAAAATTGTAATGGTTTAAAATATAGTCCTTTTCAAATTTTTGACAACTTTTGACTCATTATTTTTTATGGGGATGAAAATATAGGGTAAAAAAGGACTACAGTAAAGATGAAGCCCTTTTTGTCATGTGTGGTACACCTTAATGGATTTTCACCCATTGTAGTTTCACCAATTTGGCCTCTCTCCTTGTTTCAAATTCAAAAGGTTGAATTTCTTGATGTCAAATGTGAGCACTAACATTTGGCTTTGAATCATTCATGAAAATTCATTGTTGTGATTTAGATTTGATATGAATGTTTTTAACATAATGTGTATATGGATCTTTTTGGAATTATTGGTTATAAAGTTATTTTTATTTGGAAATAATGTAATTGATTTTTTTAATAATATGGCATTCACATAAAAAATGATCATTAATTTGTTAAGTCTGGTGCCCACAAAGTGGAATTCATTCCATCCAACAAGTTGTATAAAGTCCTAAATTAAAATTTTAATCCCATACAATGTCTTGGTGAATTCATGTTTCATGAAACAACCATTTGCACATAATGAAAATAATGTTTCAAAACTTATAACTTATAGGGAATTCAAACCCCAACCTTAGAAAAAGGTGGTACCCATTGTAATTCAAGCCCTACCTACATCCCAAACCCAATTAGAAACAAAATCAATGCAAATTGAAAAACAAATGAACCTAAGAGTTACCTGAATTCATAAGCATGCAATTAAAAGTCACCATTATGGACCAAGTAAGATTTTGATGTGAAATAACATATGTATGCTAACCACCATCTAAAACATAAACCCATCAAAGATGAATTATTTCTTTCATTACTGTGATTAGCCATATGAAGTTCAATAGAAATTAAACCTAAACCTAAACCTTAAACCCTAAACCAAAAATGTAAACCTTAATGCCCAAACCAAACCCTAAACACTAAACCTTAAAATCCAATCTCAAAAACCTATATAAGTATAATCTAATATGAAATATTCATTGAACATTCATGAATTTAAAGGTATGTTTTTCATATTAATTTGGTATAATTCTATACGATCATAAATAATAATAGATAACTATAATGTTAATTATTTTACAAATAATAATTAACCAATAATAAATTTATTACTAGTTATTTCAGGCAATTAATATACCTAAAAATGTCTACCTTTTTTTTTCTTAAGAAATTACTTGGAAAAGTGATATTCAAAATTCAAAAGTTGAACACTAAGTAATTTTGCAGGTTTGCATGGTCGAAAACAAATAACCCAATGTTTTCTTTCGTTGGATTTCACTGAACCCAAATATAATGAAGGATGGTTACAAGTTCTTCAAGCCAACCATAATTGCTAGTTATATGTTATAAACTTTTAGTTAAAAAAACTTTAAAATCAAATATATTAAATATGCAATATTCACTAATACTTCCAACTATTAGGATTTCGGGTTTTCTCATACACAGTGTAGATTGTTTTGTTCGAATGTACACATCCATCATTACACTTGAATTGGAGGCCCCACTCTTTGCAGTAAAAGTTATGAGAGGCATGAGTTTTAACCATAGAGCATTTTTGAGTGTTTTTCTACAATGACAATGTTCTTCAAACGAGAGGAATAGGATTGGGTTAAGTTTGTGAGTTTTCTTTTAGGTTAAATGAATGTTGTGTAGTAGTTTTCAAAGGAGGAGGGCGACATGCGTCTAGAATTCCACAATAAACACCACAAACAACAATAACAAGGAGCGACTTATGGTCTGTGCTTTTTGGCCTACACCACACCACTAAAGTAACAAATAGGTTGGAAGACTTGTTGCTCCACATTTATGAACTATCTCTTAGAGCAAATAAGTAGTCAATGTTTAGGTTCTGCTTTTTGTTTCATCTTTTTCTCATGGTGCAAACTTGATATTTCATTCCCTCTATCTTCCTTCCACGCTTACTTTGTTCCTAGTCTTTCTTTATAATGCAAATGAAGTTCCCTTTCCATCACACTAATTACCTTTTCATTTCCTTTGCTCATGCTGAAGATCTTTTTCAACTTGTACATCACATAGAGCCTAACAACAAACAGTGGAGAAAGGCAATGCAGATTCCCAATCTCAATGTGTTCATTTGAGGATTAAGGAGCAATCCACATAGGACTACACCTAAACAATGTGTCATTTTCCAAATTCATCATTCCAGTTCTTCGATAGTCACATGATTCTAAGCCTTTTCCATACAACTTTCATGATTTAGGGCTTCCTTTGTATCCCCAATAATTCACTTCTTGAATTAGGGTTATTGTGTCAATATAGTAAGTTAGACACAATTTGTCAATTTTTATTAGAAAAAAAGAACATCAGAATTTAGGATGTGAAAAGGCTTGGAGTTTTGTTCCTTGGGACATACACATGATACCTTCACAATATACCAAATGTAGTTTTGTTATAATACCTAAGAGTTTGTGAACTTGGGTTTTGACCAGAAAGCAATGGAATTAACCACATGCAATGGACTAAATAAATTTTCCGACTATGCAACCAAATTCAAATCCACACAAGGTACTAGGGGCTTGAAGCATTTGGAACCAATAGGTAATTTTGTGTAGAAATTAAATAATCATAGAACAAGAAACATATATTTTCATTTTTGTACCTTAAATGCCAATGCTTGTTTGCTAGGTCAAAAACACAAATATTTTCATTTGTTCTGTTGTGGTTATGTTTCAACATAGTAAGCTTTCCCTTCTGTTATTAACTAGGCCAAAATTCTTTTTCAAAACCTATTTGATTCCTTTCCCTACATGTTTTGTATTATTTTCATCTGATTAATACATCTCAATATATGTAATCATTTCTCTAGCATCAATTGTTTTGCCAAGCTATTAGGAATATCTAGCAAGTATTAAGCATGCACAATTTGGACATAGTCTATTTGTTAATGAGAGAATTAATGTAATATATATTATGGTTTAAAATTGAGAAAAATGCAAAATGCCTAAATAAATGAAGAGTAGAATATTGTTAGAAACCCACTATTTTTAGCCATTGATCAATTTGGTGGGAGTAACATTACACCATTAATTTTGGTGGGAAAAACCTACCAACATCTCTGGCAAAAAGAAATGAAAAGAGAAATGCCTAGTGGCCGCTAGGCATTTTTTCCTAGGAATTTTTTTTAAAGACATGCCAAGCGATTGCTAGGCATTTTTGGAAAATGATATTGGGTATAAAAACACCTAGTAGTTGCCAAGTGTTTTTGTGCGGCAATATTGGGTGTAGAAATGTTTAGTAACTATTACGTGTTTCTACACAGAAACGCCTAACGACCATTAGGCATTTTTGCATAAAGACGCTTAGCGACCACTAAGTGTTTCTATGGAGGGATATTGGATGGAAAAATGCTTGGTGGCCACTAAACATTTCATTTTATAAATCTTTGGCACCCATAAGGTGTTTTGCACAGTGATATTAGGTGCAAAAATGCCTAACAACCAACAAAAGTTTTTACAGCGGGGTATTGGATGGAAAAATGCTTAGTTGCCACTAGGCATTTTTGTAAAGGGATATTGGATGAAAAAACACCTAGTCGTTGTTAGGCATTTCTTCACAAAGATATAGGTGTAAAAACACCTAATGACCACCATGCTTGTTTAGGTGTGGATATTGGGTGGGGAAACACTTGGTAGTAGTTAGGCGTTTCTAGGCAAGGAAATTAAAAGTAGAAACATTGATAGGTTGCTTGGAAATTGTGCGCATGGATCATTACTGGACAAGTTTCTCACATCTGTTTGACATTTGTAAGTGAAGATACTAGGTGTAGAAATGCTTGGTGGTCGCTAAACGTTTCATTTTATAGATGGTCAAAAAAGATGTTACTAATGGTTACCAAACATTTTAATCGAAGGATTCTTGTTGAAGAATTTATTGGCGGTCGCCAAGTGTTTCAATCCAATGTTTTTCATCATAGAAATGCTTGGCGGCCACTAGGAGTTGAAGTCCTTTGTTGGTCATTCAAAAAACGCAAGGTTTTTTTGCATCCTAATTTCTTCTTGCAAAATGGGTGGGTTGGAGAATAGATGTTATGGCCAGAATTTAGATCTTTGATTTAATGTTGCATTATGTTTGTTCTTGGCTTAACAAGATATGGATGAAGGATTCATATTTGGTAGCTTTTTTAATATTTGGGATGTGGACGAGAATGAAAGGGTGAAGATTAACTTTGGAACCTGTAGAGATCAATTAGTTGTTCCTATATATGGATCCTGTGGAGTGGAAAATTGCATTGTGGTTTTAATTGAAGTTGTGAATGAGGACTATGAGTAGTTAAAGCTATTTTGTCCAATTCTAAGTGCGAGTTACTATGAATCATTGATAGGAATAGAGGTTTTTTGGCCTTCCAAGTATCTGTCATTGAATGATGAAGTTTTCCAGATGGTGATAGAACAATGTCACATGATAATGGATGGGGTGAATAATCTTTTGAAAAAACGAGTTTCATGTAAGGACAATGTTTTGGCAAAGAGTTTCCGAGCTAAGAACATTAGTGATGTGGAGAATATGGGTAATAGAATTGAGGACTTATGTAATGAGGAATTAGATGGTGAAATGAGTTATATCTTTGAGGATGGTGTGGAAGGGTCTATTGGGGAGTCTAGGTTTGATTCTATGAATGAGGAAGGAAATGAAAAGAATATTGTAGAAGGCAATGAAGAGGTTGGCAACAAGGAGAATTTTGAATGAAATAAAGAAGACTATAGCCAAGGGAATGCACATGGGAATGATGACGCAATGCATGGCCATGGTGTGCGAGGGACAAATTTAAATATAGTAGGAAAATGTCAATATGAATGGTGAGGAGTTGAATGTGATCTTGTAGACGATGGTGGGGTTTTCATTACAAAAGGTTGGGTGGTTGCATGCGACCCATATGAAGCAATTCTTGATGATTGGCTTAGGGAGGACCATGTTGGGCCTTGCATCTTGTATTATCTTTCGATTGTGTTAGCAGTGATGACCATTTGGAAATGGTCGTTGGTTTAGACAATTCATGATGGGTATCCCCTTGAATATCATCTCATAACATTTAATGAAACCCACATACTAGATGTTGATGATGTGGGAACAATTGGTGTAAAGAAAAAGAAAAATTCCTTTCATAAGAAAAAGCCAAATGTAGCTAACTTTGAGGGTTCTATTTTAGAATTGAGAAAGTGTTGTTAAAGGAGTCAATGTGTAATGTGGGTGTGACAAAGTGTTGCACACAATAAATTATTGTTAACATTTTCTTCATGGAAAGACCTTGTTGTTGAAACAAGAGTTTTGGAGTTTGTTTTTTGAAGACCATAGAACAAACGGTTTAGATATTCCAAGAAGGTTTCATACAAAGGAGGACAAAATCTAACAATAATTTATCACAATTCAAGGTTTGGACATCTATGAAACTGTTTATACCAAATCGTTGGTCTCTCTAAGTCGACATATATGTTGTATAAATTAGATAGCAAACAAGGTTGTTGATTTCTACCACATGGAAACAAAGGTACACATAAATTACGTATGTCTACTTGGCAAGTAGAGTCCATTGTTCAATCATTGATTAATTTGTCTAAGGATTGGAAATGGTAAACAAGATGTGTAATGTCTTTTGCCTAAAACATGGAAGAGTTTGTAGGAACACAATGCTCAGGTGAATTGTATGGAATGACCAACACTTTTTGTTTCTATTTGGTTATAAACACTTGGCGGTTATTGAGTGTTCTTCATGAAAAAGTAGTTTTCAAGAATTGAAATGGATTTTTGTAGATATATTTGGCAACATACATCTATCGTGAAAAGCTTAATATTTCTTTGTTTTTTTTCAGTATTTGTGGGTTGGCTGACGCGCTCCCAAGTCACAGGGTGAAACCCACTTGAGGGTTTCACAAAGTCAAGTTGCGGAAAGTTGAGATTTGGTAGCACGCTCCCGACTTCCAACTCTAAAAAGGGGTAGAGGGTCGAGTTGGGAGCCCAGGGATTAGACTAGGAAGAGGGACTAGCTTAGCTCGTGTGAATCTGCATCCAAAAACCAACCAAATCGGGTTAGTTTAGCA
>Ga0116229_10005432_pt1 | contig 20800 bp, 18 predicted proteins | sample S1TSphgellanicum_3_FD_87313 | JGI IMG/M metagenome (GOLD analysis project Ga0116229, IMG submission 87313) | Host-associated microbial communities from peat moss isolated from Minnesota, USA - S1T2_Fc - Sphagnum magellanicum MG | ecosystem: Host-associated > Plants > Peat moss > Unclassified...
GCGCTGATGAAGCTCAAGACCATCTTCGTGCTGACCCACGATTCAATCGGGCTTGGCGAAGATGGTCCGACCCATCAGCCGGTCGAGCATGCCGCGTCGCTCCGCATCATTCCCGGCATGGATGTCTGGCGGCCGTGTGATCGGCTGGAGACCGCGGCGGCGTGGCGGCAGGCGGTGTTGCGGCAGGGGCCGACCTCGCTGCTGCTGTCGCGTCAGGCCTTGCCTGCGCAGGCATCGGGCGAAGAGCGCGCTGCGCTGGCCCAACGCGGTGGCTATATCTTGTTCGACGCACCGAACGGCCAGCCGGATGTCGTCCTGATTGCGACCGGCTCCGAGGTTGGGCTGGCGCTTGCTGCCCGCGATCTGTTGCAGGCCGACAGCATCGCCGTGCGGGTCGTGTCGATGCCCTCGACCAATGTGTTCGATCGGCAGGAGCCCTCGTACCGGGCAACCGTCTTGCCGCCGGGCGTGCCGCGTGTCGCGATCGAAGCCGGCATCACGGATTTCTGGCGCAAATATGTCGGGCTGGAGGGCGCCGTGGTCGGGATCGATAGTTTCGGCGAATCGGCGCCCGCCGAGGCGCTGTTTAAGCATTTCGGCTTCACGCCCGAACGGGTTGCCGACATCGCTGCGGGCCTAGCCCGGAAACATCAATAATCTTGGTTCATGAACCAATAACTGCCAGGAGGATGCCATGGCGCTCGTTTCGCTGAGACAGTTGCTCGACCACGCCGCCGAGCATGATTACGGTCTGCCCGCGTTTAACGTCAATAATATGGAGCAGATTCAGGCAATCATGCAGGCGGCGGACGAGGTCGATAGCCCGGTTATCCTGCAAGGCTCCGCCGGTGCGCGCAAATATGCCGGCGAGGCGTTCCTGCGCCATCTGGTTGCGGCGGCGGTCGAGACCTACCCGCATATTCCAATCGTGATGCATCAGGATCACGGCGCCAGCCCCGATGTCTGCCAGCGCTCAATCCGCTCGGGCTTTACCAGCGTGATGATGGACGGCTCGCTGATGGCCGACATGAAGACGCCGGCGAGCTATGAATACAATGTCCGGGTCACGCGCGCCGTGGTCGAGATGGCCCATGCGGTCGGCGTTTCGGTCGAGGGCGAACTGGGTTGCCTCGGCTCGCTCGAAACCGGCGAGGCGGGTGAGGAAGACGGGTCGGGGGCGGAGGGCAAGCTGTCACATGACGAGCTGCTGACCGATCCGGCGCAGGCTGCTGATTTCGTCAAGGAAACCGGCGTCGATGCGCTCGCCATCGCGATCGGTACCAGCCACGGCGCCTATAAATTTTCGCGTCAGCCGACCGGCGATATTCTCGCGATCGACCGGATCAAGGAAATCCATGCGCGCTTACCGAACACGCATCTGGTGATGCATGGCTCGTCATCCGTGCCGCAGGAATGGCTGGAAATCATCCGTGAGAATGGCGGCGCGATTAAAGAAACTTACGGCGTGCCGGTCTCGGAGATCGTCGAAGGCATCAAGCACGGCGTCCGCAAAGTGAATATCGACACGGATATCCGCCTCGCCATGACCGGCGCGATGCGCCGCCATATGGCGAAAAAGCCCGAAGAGTTCGATCCCCGCAAATTCCTGATCGACGCCACCAAAGCCGCCCGCGACCTCTGCCGCGCCCGGTTCGAAGCCTTCGGCGCTGCGGGGCAAGCCAGCAAGATCAAGCCGATCCCGCTCGATACGCTGGCCGATCAGTATCTGAAGCAAGATAAGCTAAAGTCTATACACTAATCTAGACAGCGATGCGGCGATGATTTGAGGCCGGATCGGCCTCAAATCTGAAATAATGCCCTCCAGATTGTAGAGTGAACAACAGAGCTTCTATTTACTGATGGTGCTTTGTCGTGCCTGCGGGCAACCCGTTTTAATAAGCATGATGGATCCGTCGCTGACGGATGTGGCCTGACCATGCTACATCGTCGGCATAGCGGCCCTGCTCGTGCTGGGTGCTATCTGAAGCAAGAAGACGGATTTTTCACGCAGGAGACCATTTTTCATGCCGCGTCGGAATTTTTATGCCGGAATCATGCTGGTTGCGGGGACATGTCTTGCGGGTGTCGCACACGCATCAAGCCTGACCACATTGGCTTCGATCACCGGCTCGGGTGATGCCAGCGTGCCACGCGCCGCGCTTGTCGACGTGGGTGGCGTGCTCTATGGCGCCGCACCGAGCGGCGGGGCCGCTGGTTGTGGGGCGATCTACAGCTTCGATCCCGGCGACAAGACGGAGACGGTCGTCTATTCCTTCAAGGGCGGCGCGGACGGTTGCACCGCCGTTGGAGCACTCGTCAGCCTGGATGGGGCGCTCTATGGCGTCACTTCCGATGGCGGCGCCCACGGTAACGGTACCGTGTTTCAGCTTGATCTCGCCAGCGGCGTCGAAACGGTTCTCTACGCATTCAAGGGCGGAACCGATGGCCTAAATCCATCTGCCGGAATGGTTGCAGTGAACGGCACACTCTATGGCGTGACGGGCGAGGGTGGGACGAATCAGCTTGGCGCGCTCTTCGCGGTTGATATCAAGACGCATAGCGAGAAGCTGCTGCATAGCTTTGCCGGTCGGACCGACGGCGACACGCCGGTCGGCGTTCTGGTCAACCTAAATGGCGTATTGTACGGTGTGACGTCGTCAGGAGGGGCCGCCAGTTTCGGTACGGTCTACTCGTTTGATCTTAAGGCCGGCACAGAGAAAATAGTCCACTCCTTCACCGGCATGGCTGACGGCGGCTTCCCGAATGCGGGGCTGGTCCAGGTCGGCACGACGCTCTACGGGACGACGACGTCTGGCGGCTCGGCAGGTTCCGGGGTGATCTACAGTATCGATAGTGTGACCGGCGTCGCCAACGGGCTCTTCTCCTTTACCGAAACCGCGCAGGGTCTGTATCCGGAAAGTCCGCTCGTCAATGTTGGGGAGATTTTATACGGCACGACGGTCAATGGCGGGACCGAGGGTGGTTCCGAGGGGCTCGGCGTTTTGTTCTCGTTCGACCCGACAACGAAAACCGAAACCGTCTTGCACTCGTTTGGCGCCGCGGGCGATGCCGCGAACCCGTTCGATGCCCCGGTGGCGGTCGGCAATTATCTCTATGGCGTGGCGCCGAATGGCGGGAGCTTGAGCGCGGGCGCCCTTTATAAAGTCGATCGGACGACCGGTCGTGAGACTGTAGCTTATAGTCTCACCGGCGCCACCGGCTTTCAATCAGGCGAAGGTTTGGTCACCGTCGGTAGCGCGATCTATGTTGCGACCGCGCAGGGCGGGGCGGAGAGTTCGGGCAATGTGCTGAGCGTCAGTTTGCCGGGGAATGAGGTCACATCGCTCTATTCCTTCGATGTCGCCGATGGCGCCTATCCAAGCGCCGCTTTGGTCAATGATAACGGTGTGCTCTACGGCACGACGGCGCATGGCGGCAAAGACGGCTATGGGGAGGTCTTCAAGATCAATCCGTCGACCGGCACGAAGGCGGTGATCCATTCCTTCACCGGTGGGGCGGATGGTGGCCTGCCCTATGGCAATCTGATCCTGTATAATGGCAGCCTGTATGGTACGACAGTCACGGGCGGCGCGTCGCAGGCTGGCGGGTACGGTACCGTGTTCAAAATGAACCCGGCGACCGGTGCCGAAATCGTGCTCCATGCCTTTACCAGCACTGAAGGCTATGAACCGTTTTCGGGTCTGACCGTGATCGGCGGCACGCTCTACGGGTCGACAACCAGGGGTGGCGCCGGCTATTCTGGGACGATATTCTCGGTCGACCCAACGACCAAAACAGAGAAGGTGATCTATAATTTTACGGGCGGTGCCGATGGCGCGGTGCCGTCGTCGCTAGTGAATGCCGCCGGCTTGTTGTACGGTATGGCGTTGGCCGGCGGCGCGTCCAGCCAGGGTGTCGTCTTCTCAATCGATCCCGCGACTGGCATCGAAAAAGTGTTGCACGCCTTCACGGGCGGCGCTGATGGCGCTCAGCCGGAGGCAGGCCTTCTCTCTTATGGTGGACTGCTTTACGGGGCGACCTCCGGCGGCTATGGCGGTAAGGGGACCTTGTTCTCGATTGTGCCGTCGAGTGGTAAGGAGACAGTCCTCCACAGCTTTACTGGCGGCGCCAATGGCAATAGCCCTAACACGACGCTGGTCGAGGTCGGCGGTGTGCTCTATGGCGCAACAGGCATGGGCGGCGCCGCCAATCTCGGCACGATCTTCGCGTTCAAGCCGTAAGCCGTGACGTGATCGTCAGGCGGGTTAACGACCCCGTGCCGTTAACCCGCCTGACAGCACGAGGCGTACATAATCCGGAGTGATCCAGTCCTTTAGGACCTGGGCTGCCGTGCGCGGCGCATGACGCTGTCCACCAAAATCCCGAGCAACCCGATCACAAGCAGAACCGGCAATAGACCCTTGGGCATACCCAGCCTAGGGAGCCCCGCGCCGGCCAGGACCAGCCAGGCCAGGATGGCCCCGGCAAAGCGCGGGTCGTCGATGAACAGGCCCCAAAACTCGTTCCAGATCTTCCGTAACCCACCCATCATCGCGCTTTTTTCTCCTGTCGACATAACAGGACCGCGACGAGCGCGGCCGTGACATAGATCCCATTCAGCCCGAGCAGCGACCAATCCGCGCCCGGCCATTGCCAGCCCATCCCCTCGCCGAACCAGAATGTACCGAAGGCGGAGAGCAGCACGCCGACGATGAATTTGAGGCTGTTTTCCGGGACCATCGAGACCGGCTTGTGGAATGCCGCGCCCAGTGCGATCACCACCAGCAGCGCTGCCACGGCGCCCAGCACAGCCGGCCCTATCAGGCCCCGACCGGAGGTGCCGACCGCCACGACGATGAACACGACCTCAATGCCCTCGATCAAGGTGATCTTGAACGACGTCGCGACGGCAAGGCGATCCCAGCCGCCCAACACGCCGCCGGCCGTCTGCAACGCACGGGTTTGGCGCTGATAGGCTGCCGTCTCGTCATGGAGCGGGATCACGCCAGCCGCCCGAAGGATGGCTTTTCGGAGCCAGCGCAACCCGAACAGGATCAGTAAGGTGCCAAGCACGAGATGGACCCAACCCAGCGGAATCGCGATCAGCACCGGTCCCAACAGCGCCGTCAGTACGGCGAGCAGCACAAGTGCCAGACTCGCCCCGCCGATCGCGCCGCGCCAGCCGCGCACCGCGCCGACCGCCAGCACGATGGTCATCGCCTCGATAAACTCGACAAGCGACGCAAGGAAGGCGGCGAGGATCGCGGGGGAGGCGTGGGGCCAGTCGGCGGTCATGGGAACTCCGGATATTTTCGGACGAGCTATCTAACGTATCCTGCCAAGCTCCCGTCTCAAATTCCGTCGACGATGCCGCACTGCTGAAACATGGCTTGCATTGCCCTGCCGCTTGACCGAAATTCCGCGCCTGTTTGAAAGGCCGGTACCGGCCGGGTGCTTCTTCGAGGTGTAGTGTTGACGATATCCAAGGCAGGACGGTTCCTCGCCCTTTCGCTGCTCGGGTTGATCACGGTTGGCGTATTGCCCTGGGTGGCCAAGGCCGCCGAGCCCGCAGACCCGATGCCGGTCGCGGCCGATCCGAATTTCCCGATCGATACGGAAGAGCATTATGTCGCCTGGATGGAGGCGCATCGCAAAGACGATCCCAAGATGCTGCATCTGCGGTGGGAGCGGTCGCGATTCCTCCTGAAGAATGGCGACGTGACCCGCGATCTTGAAATGCGCGCCTTTCTGTGGACACCGCGCGAGCGTTTCGTGATCCCGAAGACGATCGGCCATGTCTATGATTCGGCGTTCCTCGATATCGGCTATGGTGTCACCATCTCGGGTCCGCACCTGGTCATGCATATGACCACGTCGCTCGATGTGAAGCCGTCCGACAAGGTGCTCGAGATCGGCACAGGTTCCGGCTATCAGTCGGCGGTGCTGTCGGCGCTGACCTCGCATGTCTATACGGTGGAGATCATCGAGCCCTTGGGCAAGCGGACCCGCGGCGTCTATGACAAGCTGATCGAGGATGGTTACGACACCTACAAGGCAGTCCATACCAAGATCGGCGACGGCTATTACGGCTGGGAAGAGAATGCGCCGTTCAACAAGATCATCGTGACCTGCGGTATCGACCATATTCCACCGCCGCTCTTAAAGCAGCTCGCGGTCGGCGGGACCATGGTGATCCCGGTCGGGCCGCCGGGCCATCAGATCGTGCTGGCGGTGCATAAGCTGCAAGACGCCAACGGCAATATCACGATCACCCGCGAAGACATTTATGGCGGGCGCAAGGAAGTGCCGTTCGTGCCGTTCACCAAAGAAGGCGGCGGGACCTGGAATCACTAAGATGACCAGAATGGTGCCCGTCCCGCTGGCGCAGCGGGCCGGGTTCTATCTCGCTGTCGGGCTGCTGTCCGCGGCGATGATCGCGGCCCAGGTGTCGATCATGCGCGTGTTCGCGATCGGCAGCTGGGCGCATTTCGGCTCGCTGGTGATCGCGATTGCCATGGCCGGGTTCGGGCTCGCCAGCGCGATCATGTGCGTCGGGCGCGACCATTTTCAGCGTCAGGCGGGGAATTGGGCGGCAGGTGCGCTGCTGGGCTTCGGGCCGTTGCTGATTATCGGCAATCAGGGTGCGCAAGCGCTCGGCTTCAACCCGATTTTCCTCGCCGCCGATTCGATGCAGTTCTGGCTACTGCTCGGCGTGGTCGGCTGCTATTTCCTGCCGTTCCTGTCAGCGGCCTTGTTCCTGGGTTCGGCCTTCCTCATCGGCGCCGACCGGTTCGGGCGGGTTTATTTCGCCGATCTTCTGGGTGCCGGTGCCGCGGGCCTTGCGATCCTGGCCGCGATGCTGATCGTGCCGCCCTGGGATCTGCTGCTGGTGCCGCTGGGTTTGTGGCTGATCGCCTGCCTGTTCTGGGCCTGGGCATCGGGCCGGAAATTTGTGGCACTCGCGGGCATCGTGCTGGCCGGTCTTGCCGCCTTCGTCAATCTCACGACCCAGACAATCGCGACCTCGCCCTATAAGGGCGTCGAATATGCGCGGCATTTCCCCGATGCCGACCGGATCTATCAGGCCTGGGGGCCGCAGGGCTATCTGGAGATCTATTCCAGCTCCTATTTCCATTTCGCGCCCGGCCTGTCGGATATGGCGGCGATCGATCTGCCGTCGATGCCGGAGAACGGTTATTTCGGCCTTTATATCGATGGTGACGGCCCGACCGGCGTGATGAAGAGCCTGCCGGCGGATCAGCAAGGCTATTTCCGCTATCTGCCGATGGCGGCGCCGTTCCTGCTGCGCCCGAGCGCGGATACGTTTGTGGTGCAGTTCGGCGGCGGCCTCTCGACCCGCGTGGCGCTGGGCCTCGGGGCGCGCCATGTCGTCGCGGCCGAACCGAACCCGATGATCCCGGTGCCGTTCAAGCAGAAGGCGCTGGCCGATCAGACCGCCGACCTCCTCGCTGATCCGCGCCTGACCTTGCTGCCGACCGAAGGCCGCATCGCGATCGAATCCGGCGGCGGTCCCTATGATATCGTCGATCTCAGCCTCGTCGATTCGATCGGTTTGTCGAGCCCCGGCGGCCTGTCGGTCGTTGAGAAATATGCCTATACCGAGCAGGCGATGGCGGCCTATATGCGCGCGCTGAAGCCCGACGGCATTCTGTCGGTCACGGTCTGGAACAAGGAAAACCCGCCCAAGGCGGTGCCGAAGCTGATGGCGACGATGCTGGCCGCGGCCGCCTCGGTCGATCCTGGCGCACCGGGCCAGCGTTTCTTCATCGAGCATACCTATCTCTCGACCGCGACCATCCTTTATCGCCGCGGCGGCTTCACCGATGATGAGGTCGCCAAGCTCAAAGAAAACGCGAGCCATATGGCGTTCGACGTGATCTGGGCGCCCGGTCAGGCGGTCGATCGCGCGTCGGATGCGGCCGTCCTGTCGCAATGGCGTGACCCGATGCCGGCGCAATCGCAAGCGGCCCCGCCGAGTGCCGGTGGCGATGATGGCTCCAGCGCGGGCGTGCAGGCCGAGGATGACGGCAGCAAGGCGCCGCCGGTCGATATGTCGGCGACCGCGCTTTATCGCGCGATGGCGGGCGAAATGATGACCGGCCATGGCGCCGAAATCGCCGCTGCCTATGCCTTCGCGATGCCGCCAGTGACCGATGATCGGCCCTATCTTGCGGGCTATATCAAGCCGGCCGATATCCCGCTGGCGCTCCAGCATTTCGATGCGATCTCCGATGATTGGGGCTTTCTGCTGCTGTGGGTCAGCCTCGGGCAGAGTCTCATCGTCGGTGCGCTGTTGATTCTGTTGCCGGTGCTGTTCGGCTGGCGCACGATCTTTCAGCGGCAGCCGGGCAAGCTTGGGCTGATGGGCTATTTCGCGTGTCTGGGCCTGGGCTATATCCTGGTCGAGATTACGCTGATCGCGAAATTCGTTCGGGTGTTGGATAACCCGACCGTGTCTGCGGCCGCGATGCTGACCGGCATGCTGGTGCTGTCCGGCCTGGGCGCGCTTGCCTCGACGCGGATTCAGGGGCAATGCCGCCGTCTGCTGCCGCCGATCTTGATCGCCGTTGCGGTACTGCTGGGAATTTATGCCGCAGGACTCGATCCGCTGATCGATCGCGTCGTGCAGCTGGGCTTTGCCGGCCGGCTCGCTGCGGCGCTTTGTATTGCCGGTGCGCCGGCGTTCCTGATGGGATTCGCGCTGCCGACCGCCATGACCGAATTAAAGCGGCTCGGCAAGGAGCCGTTCTTCTTATGGGCCTGGGGCATTAACGGGCTGTTCTCGGTCTGCGGCGCGGTCGCGGCGCCGCTGATCGGGGTGCTGTTTGGACTGGATACGGCGCTCTGGATCGCTTCTGCCTGTTATTTAGTGGCTACCCCGTTCTTTTTCGCGGTGTTGCAACCCCGTCATTAACAATTTTGGCATCTTCATCATAATCTGATAATGTTCTGGTAACAGGAGGATTTAGCTGATGCCGACGCGCAACGTCGTATTGACCGACCGCCAAGCGACGCTGATCGAGGCATTGGTGCGTGGCGGCCGCTATCAGAACGCCAGCGAAGTGATCCGCGAGGGTCTGCGCCTGCTCGAACAGCATGAGGTGCAGATCGCCGCCAGCCTCGAGTCGCATCGCGCCCCCGCGCCCGTGCCACCGCCCTCTTCGGTGCCGCGGGCTGTCGAGCACACTGAACTCCCCGAATTCGATGATGCCCCGACCCTGATCGCCTATCTCGACAAGCTCGCCGAGCATAACGGGTCAGGGATGGAGCCGCGATAGAGCGCGACGCGCTCAAACCCGCTCTAACGCCTGCGCCAGATCGGCGATCAGATCGTCAACCGTCTCCAGCCCGATCGAGAGCCGGACGATATCCGGCCCGGCGCCGGCGGCGATTTGCTGGGCTTCGGTCAATTGCCGGTGGGTGGTCGAGGCGGGATGGATCACCAGCGAGCGGGTATCGCCGATATTGGCGAGGTGGGAAAACAGCTCCAAACCCTCGACGAACTTGACCCCAGCATCATAGCCGCCCTTCAGCGCGAAGGTGAATACCGAGCCGGCGCCCTTGGGAAGGTATTGCTGCGCCAGCGCGTGATAGGGGCTGTCTTCGAGCCCGGCATAGGACACCGCCGCGACGGCTGAATGGGTCGAGAGATAGCGCGCGATGGCCTCGGCATTGCGGACATGACGCTCCATCCGCAGCGGCAGCGTCTCAATCCCGGTGATGGTGAGGAACGCGTTCATCGGCGCCATGCAGGCACCGAGGTCGCGCAAGCCCACCGCATGACCATGCATGGTGAGGGCTAAATCGCCGAAGGTCTCGTGAAAGCGCAGCCCGTGATAGGCCGGCTCGGGCGCGTTAAGGGTTGCGAATTTCCGGCTTTTCGACCAATCGAAGCGGCCGGAATCGACCAGCGCGCCGCCCATCGAATTGCCATGGCCACCGAGGAATTTGGTGGTCGAATGCACCACGACATGGGCGCCCCAATCGATCGGGCGGCAGAGATAGGGCGTCGCCATCGTGTTATCGACGATGAACAGAATACCGGCGGCCTCGGCGATACGCGCGACCTTCTCAAGATCGGTGACCACCCCGCCCGGATTGGCCAGGCTTTCGACAAAGATCGCGCGCGTGCTGTCGGTAATCGCGCGAGCGAAATTTTCCGGGTCCGACTGATCGACGAACGTGGCCTGCCAGCCGAATTTCTGGAAGGTCCGGCCAAACTGGGTGATCGAGCCGCCATAGAGCCGGTTGCCCGCCAGAAACGACGCGCCCGGTTCCATGAACGAGAAAAACGCCAGCATCTGCGCCGCATGACCCGACGCGGTACAGACCGCTCCGCGCCCGCCTTCGAGGCTGGCGATCCGCTCCTCCAGCACCGCGACGGTCGGGTTGGTCAGGCGCGAATAGATGAAGCCGAAACTCTGAAGATTGAACAGGGAGGCGGCGTGCTCGGCATCGTCGAACGCATAGGCGGTGGTCTGATAGATCGGTGTGGTCCGGGCACCGGTCGCCGGATCCGGCGATGCGCCGGCATGGATCGCGCGGGTTTCGAAGCCGAATCCGTTGTCACTGGCCATGGCGTGCTCCTGCTATCTTGTTAAGGATTTCCCTCCCCCTTGTGGGGAGGGTGGCGCGGAGCGCCGGGTGGGGGAATGGTGCCGCGTAAATTAACGTGCCGGACTGTTTCTGCACCAAAGGCGGAAGCGGCAAGAACCCCACCCGTCGCTGGCGCGCCACCCTCCCCATAAAGGGGAGGGAAAGAAGGGTTTTGCGCCGCTCAACACTCACATCACCCGGCGGCGATGCGCCGTGATGATCCCGGTATTCACCCCGAACCAGCCGAGTTCGCCGCACAGCCGCGAATATTCGATCTTGGGGCAGCGATCCATCACGACCGACAGCCCGGCGGCCTCAGCCCGCGCGGCGGCTGCGTCGTGGCGGACGCCGAGCTGCATCCAGACGATCTTGGCCCCGATCGCAATCGCTTCCTCGACCAGCCCCGGTGCCGCTTCGGCTTTGCGGAAGATCTCGACCATGTCGATCCGCTCGGGGATCTCGGCGAGGCTCGCATAGCAGGTCTCGCCCAGGATTTTCTCACCCGCTGCCGCGGGGTTGACCGGGATCACCCTGAACCCCTTGGTCTGGAGATATTTCATCGCGAAATAGCTCGGCCGGTTCCAATGCGGGCTCGCCCCCACCATGGCGATGATGCGGGCTTTGCGCAGAATCGTGCGGATATAGGCGTTGGAATAGGTATCGTGGTTCATCGCCTCTATGTACGGCGATTCTGTGATCTTGGCCAAGCCTGGAACGATGACAGATTTGTGAGACCGTCGGGCGACGGATGTCATAGGGTTGACGCGCTCCAGGGTTTATACCGGCGGTGGAACCCGTACCCGTGCCAAGGATCGCGACCAATGCTGTTATTGCCTTTTACACGCCGTTATCTGGTGTTGACTGCGGTGGTCGCGCTGTCCGTCCTGTGCGGCGCGCTGTCCTTTGCCTATCCACCAACCTTGTTCCTGCTGGCCCTGCTGCTGGTGCTGGTCGGGGTCGGGATCTTCGATCTGGTGCAGACTAAGCATAGTCTGTTGCGCAACTACCCGATCGCTGCGCATATCCGCTTTCTGCTTGAAGAGGTTCGGCCCGAAATCCGCCAGTATTTCCTGGAAAGCGATACGGATGGCATGCCGTTCGATCGCAATGTCCGGTCGATCGTCTATTCCCGCGCCAAGGGACAGCTTGATAAGCGCCCGTTCGGCACTGAACTTGACGTGACGGCGACCTCCTTCGAATGGCTCAATCATTCGATCGCGCCGGCCGAACCGGCCGATGCCGATCTCAGGATCCTGATCGGCGGGCCGGACTGCACGCAGAAATACAGTGCCTCCGTCTATAATATCTCGGCGATGAGTTTCGGTGCGCTGAGCGCCAACGCGATCCGGGCGCTTAATCGTGGTGCCAAGCTCGGCAATTTTGCCCATGACACGGGCGAGGGCGGCCTCAGCCCGTACCATAAAGAGGGCGGCGGCGATATTATCTGGGAGATCGGCAGCGGCTATTTCGGCTGCCGGACCGAGGACGGGAATTTTTGTCCCGACCGGTTTGCCGCGCAAGCAGCACTGCCCGCGGTCAAGATGGTCGAAATCAAGCTGTCGCAAGGCGCCAAGCCGGGCCATGGCGGCGTGCTGCCGGCGGCGAAGGTCAGTCGTGAGATCGCCGAAACGCGCGGCGTCAAGCAAGGCGTCGATTGCGTCTCGCCGGCCGCGCACCGGGCCTTTTCGACGCCGATCGGGTTACTTGAGTTCGTCGCAAAGCTGCGCCAATTGAGCGGCGGCAAGCCGGCTGGATTCAAGCTCTGTATCGGCCATCCCTGGGAATTCTTAGCCATCTGCAAGGCGATGGTCGAAACCGGGATCGTGCCGGATTTCATCGTGATCGACGGTGCCGAGGGCGGCACCGGTGCGGCACCGCTCGAGTTTACCGATCATATCGGCATGCCGCTCCGCGATGGGCTGCTCTTTGCGCATAATGCGCTGGTCGGGATCGGCGTGCGCGACCGGGTGAAGCTCGGGGCCAGCGGCAAGATCGTCACCGCGTTCGACATCGCCCGGACATTGGCGCTCGGCGCCGATTGGTGCAATGCGGCGCGCGGCTTCATGTTTGCGCTCGGCTGCATCCAAAGCCAGAGCTGCCATACTGATCGCTGCCCGACCGGCGTTGCGACCCAGGATCCGCATCGGCAGCGGGCGCTGGTCGTGCCGGACAAGGCGGCGCGGGTAGCGCGCTTCCATCGCACGACGCTGCGCGCGCTGACCGAGGTGATCGCATCGGCCGGGCTTAACCACCCGCAAGAGCTGCGGCCCTGGCATTTCTCCCGGCGCATCGCCGCCGATCAGGTCCAGACCTTCGATCGCCTCTATCGGTTTCTGGCGCCGGGCGAGTTATTGGACGGGACCGACGATCCGCGCTATCGCGATCTGTGGCCGCGGGCACAGGCGACCAGTTTTCAGTCCGGGTGAGTGAGAGCCCTACCGCTCTAATTCTGCTTCGGCGGTTGCTGACGCGCCTTGAAGATCTTATACTGTTCCGCATAGCGTGCCGACGCTGCCTTGGCGACATCGATGGCGGCGTTGCCCTGGGCGCGCCAGGCCAGTTTCAATTCCGGCTTGGTATCCGGCGGGGCCTTCGCGATCTGGTTTTCGAGACAGGTCTGATAGGCTTCCAGCGCATTCACATAGGTCTGCAGCGCGTCATGACCGATTTTCATATCGGCGTGCGTCGCAACCTCGCCGCGCGGGACGAGCGGTGCCGGTCCTGGAAGCACACAATCTGCCCATGCCGGAATTGCCAACAGCGATGCTGCCGCAACGAACCCTGCCACCAAAGCCGTTCGACCCATAAAACCCTCCAATAACACCCCAGCCATCTTTGTTTCGACGCCTCCGGGCCCGACGTCAAGCGTTGTGGATGACGCGGTTTGGCGATACCGATGGGGAGCGTTGCGCCATGTGCAGTCAGACTCGATAAAAAATAATGTAATCAGTGGGTTATGGTAAGCATATCTGGATACCACACCGATAAACACTTAGACTGCATGGGCTTTTCGGTTGACATCATTCCGCCATCCGCATAGCTAAGCGCCTCCGTCCGGCTCGACCGGATGTTTCTCCTTCGAGTTTGGGATCGATGAAGACCTATAACGCCACGCCGTCCACCTTGGAAAAGCGTTGGACGCTGATCGATGCTGATGGGCTGGTGCTGGGCCGCCTCGCCACGATCATCGCGAACCACCTCCGCGGCAAGCATAAGCCGAGCTATACCCCGCATATGGATGACGGCGATTTTATCGTCGTCGTCAATGCCGAGAAAGTGTATCTGACGGGCAATAAGCGCGCCAACAGCATTTTCTATTGGCATACCGGTTTTGCCGGCGGCATCAAGGGCCGCTCCAAGGGCCAGATTCTTGATGGCAAGCACCCGGAGCGGGTGATCGAGAAGGCTGTCGAGCGCATGGTACCGCGTGGCCCGCTCGGCCGTCAGATCATGAGCCATCTGCGCGTCTATGCCGGCCCGGACCATCCCCACGAGGCGCAGCAGCCCGAGATTCTCGATGTCGCCGCGCTCAACCCGAAGAATAAGCGAGTCGCCTGATATGTCCGACCTGCAATCGCTCGGCACGCTGAAGACAGCGATGTCCACGCTGCGCCCGCAATCCGCCGCCACCCCGGTCGTCGAAGTTGACGCGAACCTCCCCAAGATCGATGCGTTCGGTCGCGCCTATGCCACCGGCAAGCGCAAGGACGCGGTCGCCCGCGTCTGGATCAAGCGCGGCACCGGCAAATTCACGGTCAATGGCAAGGATCAGGTGACCTATTTCGCCCGTCCGGTGCTCCGTATGCTGCTCGCTCAGCCGTTCCAGATCGTTGACCGTGTCGACCAGTTCGACGTGATCTGCACGGTTGCCGGCGGTGGCCTGTCCGGTCAGGCCGGTGCGGTCCGTCACGGCATCTCCAAGGCCTTGACCTATTTCGAGCCGGGCCTGCGCCCGACCTTGAAGGCGCAAGGCTTCCTCACCCGCGACAGCCGCGTGGTCGAGCGTAAGAAATACGGTAAGGCCAAGGCGCGCCGGAGCTTCCAGTTCTCCAAGCGCTAACAGTCAGTCCGTTGCATGTTTTGAAAACCGCCGGTCCCCCAGGATCGGCGGTTTTTTTATTATCCGGAGGTTTTGTCCGATGAGTGCTTTGATTCTGCCGTTTCGCGGCATTTTCCCGACCATCGCCGAGGATGCGTGGATCGCGCCCAATGCCACGCTGATCGGCGATACCGTGATCGGGGCGGGGAGTGGCATCTGGTTCGGCTGTGTCCTGCGCGGCGATGTGAATTCGATCCGGGTGGGCGAGCGCGTTAATATTCAGGATGGCACCGTGGTCCATGTCTCCTCGACGCGGAGCGGCACGGTGATCGGCGACGATGTCTCGATCGGCCATATGGCGCTCATCCATGCCTGCACGCTTGAACCCGGCAGTTTCGTCGGGATGAATGCCGTGGTGATGGATGATGCCGTGGTCGAAACCGGTGCTATGGTCGGTGCTGGCGCGTTGGTCCCGCCGCGCAAAATCGTGCCCAAGGGCGAACTCTGGACCGGCCGACCGGCGCGGTTCGCCCGGATGCTGACTGAGGATGATTACGCGATGTTCCGAAGGACGGCGGAGGGTTACGCGCTGCTTGCCCAAGGCTATCGGCAGATCGTCGCAACGGCGCCGTGATTACATTAATGTCGGGAGCAGTTATGGTTAATCTGAGCGACGTCATTCACAGCGTCAGGCATGAAGAAGTTAAGGTGCTGCAGGCATTGCGCCTGAAGCGACGAAAGCTTCGCGCCGTGGATCCTGATCACCTCTCTGTCGGTGACCGGGTTTCCGACATTGTCGCCGCCACGGTCGGGTCCTGGCGCTTCATCATCATCCAGAGCGTGCTGCTGATCATCTGGATGGTGGCCAATGTGATCGGCGCCTATGAGCATTGGGATCCGTACCCTTTCATCCTGCTCAATCTCGTTCTGTCGTTTCAGGCGGCTTATACCGCGCCGATCATTATGATGAGCCAGAATCGCCAGGGTGTGATCGACCGGCGCGCGGCTCAGCATGACTATGACATCAATCTCAAGGCCGAACTCGAAATCGAATTGCTGCATCACAAGATCGACCTGCTGCGCGAGCAAGAGATCGCCAGTTTGACCCAAACGATTCGCGAGCTCAGCGAGAAACTAACTGAGGCGCGGCAGGCGACGACGACCCAAACACCTCCCTGAATGCCCGTTTCATCGCTGCATCGACCTCCGGCATTTCGACCAGAATCCCCTGGCGGGCGAGCGAGGTCACGCCGTGCTGGCTGATGCCGCAGGGGACGATCCCGGCGAAGTTGGATAGATCCGGATCGACATTAAGCGCCACGCCGTGGAACGTGACCCAGCGGCGGACCCGGACGCCGATCGCGGCGATCTTGTTCTCGCTGCCGTCGCGTTCGGCGACCCAGATGCCGACCCGTCCGCTGCGCCGTTCGCCCTTAATGTTGAAACTGGCCAGCGTGCGGATCAGGAATTCTTCGAGGTCACCGACGAATTGCCGCACATCGCTGCCGCGCGGCTTCAGATCCAGCATGACATAGGCGATGCGCTGCCCCGGCCCGTGCCAGGTATATTGGCCGCCGCGGCCAGTCTGATAGACTGGCAGCCGGCCCGGATCCAAAAGATCTGCCGGATCGGCGCTGGTCCCGGCGGTATAGAGCGGCGGGTGCTCCAGCAGCCAGACGAGATCCGGGGCCGTGCCGTCGCGGATCGCCGCAACGCGCTCTTCCATCGCCGCGACCGCTGTTTCATAGGCGACCAACGAGTCGCTTATCTGCCATTCCATCGCATCCAATCCTGAATCATCGCTGCCCTGTCTCGCCTGCCGATCTCTGGCCCTTGAAGCGGCGGAGCGCATTTGCTATCCCCTTGCAGACCGAAGGGGGTTCGATACCAGACGGATCCTCTATTTACAGTGTGCGGTCGTGGCGGAACTGGTAGACGCGCAGCGTTGAGGTCGCTGTGGGGGAAACTCCGTGGAAGTTCGAGTCTTCTCGACCGCACCATCACTTTCGGCAAAACCCTAGATAATTGCTTTGTTACGCGCGGCGGCCTTTGTTCCGGGGCCAACCGTCGGGGCTTTTATGTCTAACCCGGGACGACAAGACGCCGCCGCTCGCCCGGCGGCCAGGACGAGGACAGGATGGCTGACGATCTGAGCGAAGCTGCGCTTGAGTATCACCGGTTCCCGACGCCGGGCAAGATCAGCGTCGTTGCCACCAAGCCGCTCGGTACCCAGCGCGATCTCGCACTCGCCTATTCGCCGGGTGTGGCTGCCGCCTGTATGGCGATCGTCGCCAATCCCGCCGAAGCTGCCCATGTGACCGCGCGCGGCAATCTGGTCGGCGTGATCACCAACGGGACCGCGGTGCTGGGGCTCGGCGCGATCGGCCCGCTCGCCGCCAAGCCGGTGATGGAAGGTAAGGGCGTCCTCTTCAAGAAATTCGCTGGGATCGATGTGTTCGATATCGAGATCGATGCGAATGATCCCGATCTCTTCGTCAATGTCGTGGCGGCGCTGGAGCCGACCTTCGGCGGCATTAATCTCGAAGATATCAAGGCGCCGGAATGTTTTGAGATCGAGGCGCGGCTGCGCAGCCGGATGAAGATCCCGGTGCTGCATGATGATCAGCATGGCACCGCGATCATCGTCGCCGCGGCGATCACCAACGCGCTGACCCTGACCGGGCGCAAGATCGAGGATGTGAAGCTGGTCGCATCGGGTGCGGGTGCCGCGGCGCTTGCCTGTCTTGATCTGCTGGTGGTGCTCGGCCTCGATGTTCAAAAGACCTGGGTGACCGATAAATTCGGTGTCGTCTATCGCGGCCGCGTCGAAGAAATGGAGCCGCGCAAGGAACGCTACGCCAAGGAAACCAATGCCCGCACGCTGGCCGAAGTCATCCATGACGCGGATATTTTCCTCGGCCTGTCCGCGCCCAACGTGCTGCAGCCGGAGCTGTTGCAGCGTATGGCCGCGCAGCCGATCATCATGGCGCTGGCCAATCCCGATCCTGAGATCACGCCTGAACTTGCGCGTCAGCATCGGCCCGACGCGATCATCGCGACCGGTCGGTCAGATTACCCGAACCAGGTCAATAACGTCCTGTGCTTCCCGTATCTGTTCCGCGGCGCGCTTGATTGCGGGGCGACGGCGATCAATGAAGCGATGAAGATCGCTTGTGTCACGGCGCTGGCTGATTTGGCCAAGGCCGAAACCTCGGACGTGGTCGCCGCAGTCTATGGCGATCAGGAACTCGATTTCGGTCCAGATTACATCATCCCGAAGCCGTTTGACCCGCGGCTGATCACGGTCCTCGCACCCGCCGTCGCCAAGGCTGCTGCGGAGTCCGGCGTCGCCACACGGCCGATCACCGATTTTGCCGCCTATCGGCAGCGCCTGTCGCAATTCGTGTTTCGGTCTGAACTGGCGATGAAGCCGGTGTTCGATCGGGCGCGCCAGGATCCGCGCCGGCTGGTCTATGCCGAAGGCGAGGATGAGCGCGTGCTGCGCGCGGTCCAGACCGTGATCGACGAGCATATCGCGATCCCGATCGTGATCGGGCGTCGCGAGGTGATTGAGCGCCGGATCGAGCGGCTGAAGCTGCATATCCGCCTCGGCGAGGATGTCGAACTGGTCGATCCGACATCCGATCCGCGCTTTAACGCCTATTGGACGCTCTATCACTCGATCATGGAGCGCAAAGGCGTGTCGCCGGATCATGCACGGACCATCGTCCGGACCCGGAACACGGTGATCGCGGCATTGATGCTTCAGCGCGGCGAGGCCGAGGCCATGCTGTGTGGCGCCGAAGGCCAGTTCCACAAGCATCTGCGCCATGTCGTCGATGTGCTGGGGTTGCAGCCGGGTGCTAGCAGCGCGTTTGCGCTCTCGGTGCTGATCCTGCCGACCGGCACCTATTTCATGGCCGACCCGTTCGTCGTGCCGGATCCCACCGCTGACCAGATTGCCGAATTGACCATCCGCGCCGCCGAAGCGGTTCGGCATTTCGGCATCGAACCCAAGGTGGCGCTGCTGTCCCACTCCAATTTCGGCTCGTCCGAAGCCGCCTCCGCGGTGAAAATGCGCGAGGCGCTGGCCCTCATTCACGCGCAGGAGCCAACCCTGGAAGTTGAAGGCGAGATGCAGGCCGATGTCGCCTTTTCCCGTGATGTGCGCCGCCGCCTGTTCCCGAACTCAAGGCTGCATGGCAGCGCCAATTTGCTGATCATGCCGTCGCTCGATGCCGCCAATATCGCGTTCAACATGGCAAAGGCGCTCGGCGACGGCCTCGCGATCGGCCCGGCGCTGCTGGGCGTCAACCGCCCGGCCCATATCGTGACCCCGTCGATCACGGTGCGCGGCCTGCTCAATATGAGCGCGGTCGCGGTTTATGATGCGCAGGTCAGTGCGGTGCGGACGCAGGGTGGTTGAAATGCCGTCAATTTACTTTAGCCACGTCACGCCCGCCAAAACGCCCGACCACGACGGTGTGCCCCTAACCTGGATCTCTCACAGCGGACTGGGCTGGTGGGTGCTGGGGCGTGGCGGCAGGCTCATTTCCGTGCGCGCGCCCATTTTCCGTTGTCGCGTGCCGATTTTGGATGCGCCGGATCGTTGCCGCACGCTGGCGGTCGATCCGTCGATGATGCCGACTGTGCGCTGTCTGGTTCGTCAGCGCACGGGGTTGGCCAGGAAAGCGTGGGCGAGTCCGAACTCGTGGGCGTAGGGACAGCCTGATGCCATGGCGATCTTGATCCGTCGCACGCTGATGGTGACGAGCGCGCCGATCTTGAGCAACTTCAAGCGGATCGTGCTGCAGGTGGCTTGGGCGAACTGGGTATGCTTGAGGCCGATCCGGCGTAGTGCCGTGATCAGCACATAGGCCATCGAGGCGAACCAGAGCCGGAGCTGGTTGGCGCGCATGGTGTGGCTCGATGTCCGATCGGCGAAGAGATCGAGCTGGCACTCTTTGATCCGGTTTTCCATTTCCCCACGGGCGCAGTAGACCTTTTCGTAGAGATGGCGGGCCTCGGATTCCTCGCGGGACAGAGAGGTAACGATGAAGCGGGGATTGGAATCGCCGCCGGTCCATTCGGCCTTGGCGACGACGCGGCGGGACCGGCTCCAGCTCTTGAGCGTGGACCAGGTGAAGTCCTTGAAGCGGCGCGCGGGCTTGTCGGTGCGTTCGGATTCTTCCTGAGCTTGCGCCAGTTCGGAGGATATCTCGGCGGTGAGCCGATCGTTGCGCGCGAGACCGAACAGGTAATCGACGCCGTGGGCCTCGCACCAGGACATGAGATCTTCCCGGCAGAAGCCGCTGTCGGCGCGCAGCAGAATCCGCACGCGCGGCCAGCGCCGCCGGATCTGGCCCACGACCCGCGCCATCTCGCCGACCGAGCCGGCCGCCGCATCGATGTTCGAGCGCCGGAGCTTGGACACGAGCAGATGCCGGCCGCAGAACACGTAGAGCGGCAGGTAGCAGTAGCCGTCATAATAGCCGTGGAAGAAGCGGCCTTCCTGGTGGCCATGCAGCGGATCGTCGGTGGCGTCGAGATCGAGGATGATCTGCTTCGGCGCCTTGGCATGGGCCTCCAGGAACAGCTCGACGAACAGCCCCTCGATCGCGGCCGGATCGTGACTGATCTTGTGATAGCGCGACGGCGCCGGCCGGCTCAGTTCCAGCCGATTGAGCGTCGATTTGCCCGCGACCGGCGCGCAATCCCGGCGGCGGGCTGCGAGCTTGCCGGCGAGCACCGCCATCATGGGGTCGTACCGCAGCTCGTCGTGGTCATTCAGGTCCTCGTAGCCGAGCGCCAAACCGAACACCCGCTGTCCGACCAGCGTGCGTACCGCGTGTTCGATCAGAACCGGCGAACGCGCATCGCTGAAGCAGGACGCGAAGCGATCGACGAGCCCGATCGCCCGATCCGTGGCACCCAGCAGCAGCGCCCCGGCGTCTGACGTGATGGCACCACCATCGAACGACGCCACGACCGAGCGCCCTGCGACGCGTGCAAATCCAAACAGATCCGGGCTACACTCTGTCGGCATCGGGGACCTCCGGCGAAGATGGTCAAGTCGTTCTCGCAAAACAACTTTCTCAGATTCACCGCCCCGATGCACCTACACAGTGTGAGAGATTGCGGCTA
>Ga0116229_10005433_pt1 | contig 20799 bp, 20 predicted proteins | sample S1TSphgellanicum_3_FD_87313 | JGI IMG/M metagenome (GOLD analysis project Ga0116229, IMG submission 87313) | Host-associated microbial communities from peat moss isolated from Minnesota, USA - S1T2_Fc - Sphagnum magellanicum MG | ecosystem: Host-associated > Plants > Peat moss > Unclassified...
CCATCGAGTCTGGATATGCAGACTTGGTTGTCTATGGACGTCTGTTTCTGGCTAATCCTGATTTGCCAAAGAGGTTTGCACTGAATGCTCCTCTTAACCCATACGATAGATCCACATTTTACAGTCAAGATCAGGTTATTGGCTACACTGATTATCCCTTCTTGGAAGAGGTTTCTGTCAAATGAAAAAGTGATTTGGCTGGGGCTTTCTTTGTTCCAAACAAAGATTGATGGACAATTTGATTAATGCATCCTATTCTAGATGAATTGATAATTCATTATTGTTCACTTGGGTGCATGCACCACCATGTCAATCAAATATTTGAATTCAAATTGACATTTGTGTACAACTCTTGTGGTGACACAACCCACTTACTGCTGTGATGATGCATTATTACTACATTTCTGGTTTTGCTCAAAACCCAGTGATTGGATGGAGTTGGTAGCATCTAAGTGTTGAGATGATAGCAAGAGTCTGTTGGCACAACCCATTATGGTGTTTTCTGCAACCACTAAACCTAATAAAAATGTTGGCTCTATACGAGGAGGACAAGAAATTCAAAAATACTTAGTAATGTACACCTTTTCAGAGTATTTCCATTGTGATGAAACCTGCATCATGGGACTTCACATGATGGATGAACTGCTCTCCATGTCTCAATGTTGAATATGTTACCTAATGTTTCCCCAATACATTCACAATGCCACAAAAAACTCACGCTAATTGCACAATCCAAGTACCTACTAGTATGCTTTTAAAAAAATGGCATCAAGCTTACGGGGCATTGATGCATGAGTTTTTGTAAGTGACAAAGCTAAAAAAGATCAAATCATGCACGAATGAATTGCCCCCACATATTATAATTTTTTTGAAAAGTTTGCAAAATTACAAATGTGTAACAAGAATATGTAAATGTCATTACAATTGGAATCCTATGCATTTTGTTTTAAAGATGCAAACCATGACTCAAGTCAATGTACACTATTTGTTCAATGTAAAATGCACTTGTTTTATGAAGTTGTCATTGTGTTATCAACCATCAATCCTGTTGAGCATGCACATTTGAAACAAAATTTTGATACAATGGTGTTCAATTATAGTTTTTGATTTAAGGTGTATGGCATCTGAAAAGCAATTGTTCTTTCAACATATGAATAAAAAAGAACTCATTCTTTAAAATTATAATAAATATAATGATTATTAAATATGATTTTGTTTGACCTTGGTATGTGATATTAAAAATTTCATTGATGTAACCAAATTGAACTTTGAATTTTTTATAAATAATTTTCTCTACATTCAACCCACTCCACCAATTCAAAACAATATACATGCAACATACATTTGGATGTAATTATAGGATTCTATGCATGGTCCACCATAGAGACACTTCTCTTGTTTAATAGTTCACCAAGAAAAATTAACAATTTAGCCATTCATTACCCTAAATGTAGCCCTGACCATTCAAAGGCACCCAAGCTTATAGCTTGCGCCTCCCAACTTGTTGATATGACATGTGATTATCAAACATTCCCAAACTAAAAAGAACTAGACAAATGTTGAATAGATGACATAACACTGAACATGCAACAAAAATGTTGTTGCATGCATTAATTTTGTGAATGAATAGTCCATTAGGTGTCATTTTTTTCATACCATTGATCAACAGTGCCATCACAGGAGAAACATGTTCTATTATAACAACTATCAATTTCAACTAGCACATAGTTATAGATCAAAAACTATACCAGCCAAGTACATCATCACCACAAGGGAGACATGTTCAGTTATAAAAACAGCTTAGACTACCATTTCCATATGGCCACACATACTATATATAAAAATCTATGTGAACCAAGTGCTATCATCATGTGTCCCATATCTAGCATATTTCCATAGTCATTCATAGGTTCATAATATGTTGAAGAGCAATCTCTTTCCAAATTCCATACACATCCTACCAAAAACCATAAAAATGAACAACATATGCACTACCTTAGAAAAACCATGTGAATTCAATTCAAGATTTTTGAAAAATAGAAGTGAAACTTAAACTTCGTACACAAACAAAAGGAAAGAAGGAAGGAGACCACCAAAGAGCAACAAACTTGTTTCCTTCATGAACTAGCTTAATGGGTGGTTCCAATCATAGATGTTAAACTAAGGAGCTCACACCCATGAAATAGCCAAGTAAAGAAAGAAAATCAAGAGGCTATGTAAGTAGGTAGAGTATCAAATTTCTCAGTATCAAGTATCTCATTGCTTGCCTGCTTGCCTGGGAAATCCCCCCTCCCTCAAGGTTGCAATAATAGGGATTGGTCAATGACACAAAAACAAAAACTTGTAAAGACCTGAAATCATGGCTTTTGCGAATAGGAGAGGTGAATAGCATAGGTACTCACAATAATAAAAGAAAGGAGGTGTTAGTTTAGGCCACTAAGGTTATGTAGCATGCACCCATGAAGCCCAATTCTTTTTCCTTTGGGGGAGGGGACACAATTTTTTTACATATTTTGGATATCAATGTTCCCAATGTGTTCCCATCACTTTATCGTCAAGTTCTTGATGTGTTCACCTAGGTCCAAACCACCCAACTAATGAAACCCAACAAACAACAAACCATTGAAACAAAATATAACAAAGAGTACGGTAATAAAACCACAAACCAAGTTATTAAATAAGATAGAGCCTTCTAAAAGGTAATGTCCAAAGGTCCTATCGTGATGTTTGGTGTTATAAGGGTGTAAATCCATAGTAAACTTTACTAAACAAAAAGACTAAAACCAGTCAAAGGTAAAAACTAATCAACCAAAAAGAAATGCATGCACATATATATATAATGCACAAGAGGAGGCTAAGATGAAATTTTCATGTATATAAATTGAAAAAAAGGAAAGAAAACATAATGTATGGAAACGGTGGCCATGCAATAGCCGCCATGAACATTTAGAAATCTAGTCTCATTATGGAAGAAACTCTCCCTAACAAAAGAATTTTAGGAAAACTAACAAGAAAAGGGAAGAACTTGGCCTTTTATACATATGTCAACAAGCTGAAACCCTAAACAAGCCATAACCCTAAAACACCTAATAACGTACAATAACCTAAAACATACATTAACCCTAAGAGTGTACATTAACCTTAAAGGCATGACTGGCATGCTCATAATTAACCCTCATGTATGAGGCCATGCATACAAGCATGACAACTGTCGTGACATGTAGTGTCTGACGTTCGGTCTCGTAAGGGTGTAAATCCATAGTAAACTCTACTGAACAAAAAGACTAAAACCAGTCAAAGGTAGAAACTAATCAATTAAAGATATGCACACACATATATATACAATGCACAAGAGGAGGTTGAGATGAAATTCTTATGTATCCCCCCCAAGACGTGAGCTAGGAAAAGTGTGGCATGGTCTGAGTAGAAATCAAGGTGTTACAAAAAAACATGATGAACAATACCAAATGTCGACAAAAACTTGAATGAGTTTCGGCTTGAGGTAGAATAAATGGTATCCACCATTACAATTATCACAAAACAACATCTAATCAGGATCGTTTCTCCTCTGACATACTTAACATGGATAGTCAAATGGAGGAATCCAAGTCAATGTGATGATGGTAAGATCTAAGTTCAACAGGTGGCAAGGCGCATAGTTTTTGGAGTGATCCTGAATTATGCGTCTGTTAACTCCTTGCAATTCCAACACACCTAAAGGCATGATCGCCTTAATCCTCAAGATAATGTGATCGGAAGAAGTGTCTAGAGTATCATTAGGTTGCCATTGGAGATACACCAAATCACTAACATCAAATTGTTTCACCTTAGGTTTATAATTACCACCTTCGTGTGTGTGCATACTATAAAGTGTTTTGATGTTGTGTAATGGACAAGTTCTCCATGGCCATGGGCATAACCCTCCTGAATAGAATAGCCCTTTCTGCGATGACCCTAACCCAAGTGGCTGGAAAGTCCAAGTCCACAACCTGGTCCATTTGAGCAATAATGGAAGAAGGTGGAATGGGATGTCTCCCAAAAAGTAGAAAGTAAGGAGCAAAATGAAACAAAGAGGCGTGTTTGGACATCCTGGAACCCATGGCGATGTAAGGTAGGGCTAGGTCCCAATCCTCTTTGTTTTCGATGAGGCAAATCTTCCGAGTTCCCTTCTTGGATGTCTTAACCATCCTCTTCGCAAGGCCATCAGCTTGGGGATGATCCCTTGAAGTTTGACGATGGTCAATGAGAGCATGATTAAGTAGGTCTTGGAATTCTCCTCTAAATTTTGATCCTTGATTAATAAAGCACTTAACATAAGCCCCAAACCTATTTAAGACCTATTGTAAGAAAGTTTGGCTGGTGCTATGTGATGACTTGTTCAGCAGCATAATAAGCTCTGATGTAGACATTACCTTTGGAGGTTTGTGGTAATTCTCCAGTTAAATCACATGACCAATGATAGAACATGCCCTGAATAGGGAGTGGAGAAAGCGTGAACTGTTGAGAGGAGAAGGAAGTTCTCACTCTATCACATTGTTCACACTTAGCAATGATGTTTCGGACTTGAGCATACATACCTCTCCAATGGTAATGAAGAGCGAAAAGGCTATAAGTACGCTTAACTCCAAAATGTCCAAGCTCTGATGTACCTTTTGAATAAGACCAAGCCATTCATGTGGTGGAAGAACCACTTTGTTGCCTTGTGGTAAGCATCAAACGAGGTGATTATCCCTCCATGAGTAGCGTTTGGACTGCTGTTGTATGCGATCTCGTTGACTTGATGTAACTAATTGGGGAAGGTATTCCCCATGCTAAAGAAACTTCATAGTGTCTAAGCCCTCCCATATATCCATAATGGGATGCTCAACTAGGTAACATTGGAATATTGTAAGATAACTAGATGCATAAGATACATGTATTATTGGAATCTGGTCGAAATCTTGCTTGGCTTCTGAAAAATCTTCAAAGGTAGTGAAGGGTCTCCGCGACATGGTATCCGCGTTTTAATGTGTAATACCAGGTCGGTGAATAACCTTGAACGTATACTCCTGAAGTATAAACACCCAACAAGCTAACTTACTAGTAAACTTATCGTTAGTCATCAACCATTTGATAGGCTGGTGGTCGATATACAAAATAAACTTGGTGCAATAAAGATAAGGCCTGAAATGTATGACGACCCATACAACAGCAAGACACTCCCCCTCGTATGAAAAGCAGTTGCTTTTTAGCCTTGTTGTTGCTTCGGGATGCATAGGCGATAACATATTTTTTACCTTCCTCATCAAGTTGGCCAAAAATAGCACCAATACCAAGAACACTCTAGTCAACATGTAGAATGAAGACCTTGCTGAAATCAGGTCTTTTTAGAATGGGGAATTCTGAAAGCTTTTCCTTGAATGTGTTAAAAGCTTCTTGAGCTTCTTCACTCCATGTCCAAGTAACATCCTTTTTTAATAATGCATAGAGAGGATGAGCAATAGTACTAAAGTCTTGGACATAAATCCAATAGTAATTACATAGTCCAATGAAGCTCCTCAAAGTGTGAACATTAGTAGGATTGGGCATCTCCAAAATGGCTACTACTTTGGCCCAATGAACTATAATACCATTTAGCAAAATTTTGTGTCCAAGGTGGACTATTAAGGTGATAGCAAACTCACACTTTTTAGGATGGGTCTTCATATTGACTTCGTGGAGCCTCTTGAATAACTCTTCAAGATGAGCCAAATGTTGCAAGAATCCCTTGTTATGCATTAGGACGTCATCTATTTAGCATTTCAAGAAATTTGCCTTTTCAAAAACCTAGTCCAAGCCTCGTAGTTCACACGTGTTCCGTAATGTCACCCGTAAATACTCCACCACTATGAAAAATTCTTAATGTTAACTGAGTCCCGGGTTCTCCGATGGATTAACCCGCAATAATACCTACTGCTTCTCCCAATTCTATTAAATCATCGTGGGTAAGACTCCATCCCACTTCTACCAAAGCAGAACTTAGAAAAAGTAACAATGACAATGGTCACGGCGGGTAGGGTATTTTTTCCCTCCCTCGAAGCCGTACATGATAGTTTCCCATCATCCGGCTTTGGGTTCGAATAAAATGGCTATTTGGTTTTGGTACCTCTCCAATATACGGATCCGATTTTTTCGTTTTTAATATTTCCGGACAAGGAAACTCGCAATAGTTAGTGAGATCTAATGGAAATTCAACTCGCCATTCACTCGTGGGATCTGGGCAGTCCAGGGGGGACTAGTCATCCGAGGCTCCTCCCTTCTCGAAAATCCATATATTCCTTATCACTCGATGATTTCTCTTTATGATTATTTATTTATTTATATAGTGCTTAGAGTTTTTCATAAAAAAAACAAAAATTTACTATTTATTTCGTTTTTCCGAAAGAAGATGGGTGCATTGTTTAATCCAAAAGGCATCACAAGCCATCCCCGCAACTTGTTGCTTCCATAGAATGTCGTTTTCTTGTGATCTTTTGCAACAAACACAATCTGGTTAAAGCCTTGCCTCAAATCCACAATTGTGAAGGTGTTTAGGTCTCCAATGTTATCAAACAATTCTTTAGGGATGGGCATGGGGTACCTATCCTAAGGTGTAACTAGGTTCAAAGGCCTATAATCCCCACACATCCTTTTCTCAGTCCATAATCTAGCTGAATCTTTTTTTGTTGGTATTACTATAGTGGTTGCAAAATCAGAACTTGATGATTGAATGGGACCAGCCTCATGGAGCTTTTTGCATCTTTCATCTACCAGTTCCCACCCATGCTTGCTCAACCTGTGCCTCCTCCGATAGATGGGTGTCTCATCTGTAAGGTCTATAAGGAACTGCATGGTCTTACACCTACCTAAATCTTTCATTGAAAATGCGAACACATTCTCATATTTAATTAGCAAGTCTATGACCTAGTTTCTCTCCTTCTTGGTGAGCTGGTTCCCCATAACAAAAGGGTAGTTAGAAACACATGGAATGGAGTTAGAAAATGTCTTTGAAAAACGTAGTGTATTGGGTTCTCCACTATCTAACTACGCAGATTTATAAAAGGTTGTAATTGTTTCTCCAGAAGCTGATGTACCTCCAAGTGTATGAAAAATAACTTGAGTCAAATTACATGGTACCTCTTCCTCCCAACACTAAGAATGAAGTGTAGAGTGTTGAAGATAAGCAAGTGTACTTGGTCGAAGTGCCATGTAGTCGTATCACCAGAACTGCAAGCTAATTGAATCAGTGTTGGTGTTGTGTACATTTGAAAAAGTACATAGGTTACCAATAACCATGTAAGGGAGTTCAGGTCCATGCCTCTTCCCAGTAGAGCGTTACGTTCCAATCTAGTCACCTTGGTGTGACTAGTAGTGTCAGTTTGGAACCCCATAGCCCTTTCTCTTTCTTCTGGGCATGGTTCATCCCAAGTGGCTGAAGCATGACAATACACCAGGCCTGCTCCATCTCCCTGAAAGGAATGTGCTCCTAGGAAAGAGAAAAAGGTGGGCCAAACACCTTTTGGTTTTCCTATTGTGTTCCCATGAAACCAAGGAGGTTTCTCTTACCTTGCAACTGGTTGGCAAGAGCTCAAATCATCTAATATGTGAGAAACCTGTAGGTTGGGGTCTTTGATGGTGTATCTCAGAACCAATTGTAGAACTGAAAGTGATGCAAGGTTAGTCCACCAGTTGCACAGCTGATGCGCATAGGAACCACATTGTGTCGCATCGAATAAAATCAGCTCTCCAAGGTAATGTTTGATTAGCGTGTAGTGCTCCTGGACTTTCTCCCTCTAGTCAAACTAAGAATGGGTGTTCTCAATTACGTAACCAAGCATAAGAGAAATGGATTGAGCCCAGGTGATTGTACCATGTCCATGAAGAGACTGGATCTTGTGTCACTCAAGCCTTCTCCAAATCCAGCTACTAAAAATCCTTGACACTCCCAACCTAAAATGATGAGGTCCACAAGGCCAAATAATTCCATATGCTTCTTTTGAATCAGTTGTATGTTAGAAGGCAAGAAAGTGAAATTGGCCTTCCATGCGGTGGTTGCAAATTGTTATGGAAATTTGGCTGTGAGCTCCATCATTCTCAATGCCACCACTTGCCTTACAATAGGATCAATGTCTACATAAAAATACCTCTGAACCACCATCCTTGACTATAGTAGGGCTTCGAGACCTATACCAATGCCACCAAAAAGCTTTAATAATGTAATCCCCTCCTTAGGCGGTGTCTAGGTAATTAGTTGATGAAATATTAGCTTAATCGGTTTGCCATGGTTCTCCATGTTCTCAAAACTAGACAGAGCTTTGACCAAGGGCTCGTGAGCTGCTTTGAACTTCTATAAAACCTCTTGTCCGTGTTGAATGTTGGTAGGAACCACCCTCAAGCTTTCAGTAGCTTGGGCGTAAGCTATATCCTCTTCATCTCCCCCTATCCATTCGTGGTTAGTTTGTTGGATGTAGGAAATAGTGTGTGCTTCTTTGAGCATACAATGGTGAACCATAGGACTATGGTTCCCATGTAAATCAAGGGGTATGTATCCCAGGTGGTGGCCACCAGTCTCATAATCCACTCGTAGTACGCATGCTCAAACTAGTTGTCAATTATGAAACCTGGTGGAAACATGTCCTCTTGCCCAATGAACACATCTAACTAATGGGTTTGGTGACTAAACATCTGACATGTAGGCAAAGCTCCTGATCTATACCTTCATTGAAGTTAAATGCAATCAAATCCGAGCTCTCCCCAAGTACCTCCTTTACACTCCCACTAGCGATGCGAATTGCCACATAGATTTCCATAGTTTGGAATCGAACATGCCCATCTTCATAGGAATTGAACTCCAAGAATCACTGGTTGGTCACCTGTATCAAAAAGTACCACTCTGGGTGTATGTCATCCCACCTAAATTGCCCATTCAGTATTGTCGACAATGGCAACTTCGGTGGTGATGGAAGTTTTCTCATTAGACACCACCTTCGGAAATGAGTGCAAGACTTTATGGAGGGAATGGTTATCCACAACACCTTTGATGAGTAACAAATCCACAAGTGAAGTGTTCTTAACTCCCTTCTAATATGTGAATGCAGAATCAAAGGTAAAAGAGCCCATTAATTTAACCATGCTAGAACTAGTGACCAAATTACGAACGCCATTTCCAACATGTGAGCCAATTGAGTGTCTCTCCAAGGTGTTGGATGGGACCCCTGTAGCATGTGGATCAAGGGTTGGTAGAGGACCTGATGTAGTGTTCAAGGTATCCTTTAGTATTAAAATTATGTCCCTGGTGCTTAGCTTCAAATCTTGAAAACTAAACAACAATGTATTCACAACCTTTTGCGCCACTTCATGCATTTGAAGTTGGCACTCCATAAGTTGATCAGCGGAAAATTGTGTGTTTTCCCAATGTACATGTATTCCTAGGACACAAGAATTTAATGCCCAAACAACTTGTGGTGTAATAGTCTCTTCCCCCCTCGCCAACAAGGTGTGTTCTTCTTCCATGTTGAGAGGACAAAAAGATTATGACATGACTTCTCAAGCTCCTCTAGCCCTGGTAATAGGACTTGAACTAAATACAAGTCCATCAGTTTGAATTACTTGCCTAATGGTAAAAACTTTGGGTGCCACATTAGCCTTTTGTGTCGCGAAGTAGGAAGGCTAAAAATGACACACTCCCAAGTCCCTAGTTAACCCCAAGTTGGGCCTAAGTTACTCAAATTGCGGAATTGTTGGGGACTCGAAGCACACGTCCAACTCTTAGCACTAAAAGGGGTAGAAGGGCGTGCTGAAGCTCCGGGATGGGACTAGGAAGAGTGACAAGCTATTCACTTACTCGAACCTACATCAAACCAACCAACAAGTTGGTTAGTTCACATTCTAGAACACCCTTGATGTTAGGACAAGCCACGGGCAACTCTGGACTCACTTGACTCACCATAGCCCGGACTTGGGGGAAGCCACCACCTTCCCCCACATAGTATACTCTGTGCCTTTCCGCAGCACCCACATCCGAATGGCTTTTTGTCCCGGGACTCCTAAGGAGGAGTCCCGAAATTGTCCCAGTTTGGACTCCTGAGACTTTGAGCGATCATAACTCTTTGCTCAGACCTCCGATTGGGATGAGATCTAAAGAATTTTGTAGCTTTCCTTGAGAGCTTTTCAAAGGTGTGTTGCACTTCACCTGCACACATCGAGGTTGGGTCAATTCCTGACTTTTAGTGGTCGAGAGTCAAACTAGTAGTTTGACTCTTGGCCCTTCTTTTTGCCATAACTTGTGCTGCAGATGTCCAAATGGCCCATATGAGGCCATTTTCGACATTTACACTTCAATAGCTTTCCAATGATATAAAGAACACTTAAATGCAAGGTGTTTTGACCCCCAAAATCAAACTCTGAAGTTTTGGAAGTCCCGGAGGACTCCCAAGTCCCAAATTTTGGGAGTGTGAGTCTCATCCTCACACTCTTCCAAGTAGGGTTGTGACAAAAAAAAGGTAAATTTTGGTGTGAGACTAGAATTTTGTGCATTGGAAAGAATATACTCCCCAACCATGGCATCGTGTGAGACATCATAGAATGACCTAGGAGGTCCCTCCCATGATGCTGAACCCTGTACAAGTTAGGCATGACTAGCTGGTTGGGAAGACTTGCCTTTTAGATTAGTAAGTTGGGCCTTCAATGATTCAAGTTCATTTTGCAAAGTTTGAACTTGAATAGCATGGGCTTGAAGCACCTCGCTATTATTAGCATTATGTTCCTTCTTTTTAGCGTTCTTACTAAAATTACCGTTGGTGGGGAAAGCCTAAATGGAAGGCTGAACTGCCTTGGCTTTTGGTTGAGGGGTAGCAGAAGATGTTGGCATATTTTGTAGTGGTAATCGGAGTTGCTTTTGTTCCACGATAGTTTTCTAATGTCCTTCTTACCCACAATAATCACAAAAAAGATGTTCGGAAGGAATGTTGCACTCACTAACTTTGTGGGTAGGATTACCACATTAGTTACAAGAAGGTACGATGGGTGCAGCCGAATGCATCACTTTAGACCTTGAAGAAGAATGTGATGATTTGGTTGGTACAATTGGTGGAAGTTGAAGCCTTGAACGTGATGGAGGCCTCATAATATTGGCCTCATAATGTGCATGAGCCAATTCCAACTTTTCAGAAATGTTGTACACATCCAGCAAAGTGTACGAATCTTTAAATTCTACAAAATCCTGTTGCAAAACCTACACATGGAGTGTCGGAGTACTTTCCAACAAACGAAAATACTACTGGGCAACTTCCAGGTCTGTGATGCTCTGAATATCCTCTTTACATTTGAGAAGCCTCCTGTAGAGCATCTTGAGGGTTTCATCCTTTTGCCGAGAGAAGATGGCGAACTACAAAAAAATTTCATAACTCTTAACCGGAAATTCCAACTCAAGAACTCGAAAGAATTCCCCCATTGGATCAGCAAAAGTTGGTGCATCGATGGTGGGAGGAATGTTTGTGGTAGCAGCAATGAGTCGTTGATGTCGCAACCCCACTTTGAGGGAGTGGGAGGTCGCCACTCACACTCCCGAAAATGGGACTTGGGAGTCCTCCGAGACTCCCAAAAACTCAGAGCGCGATTGCAGAGGTCAAAACACCTTGCATTGAAGCGTTCTTTATACCGTTGGAAAAGTCTTGAACGGTAGATGTCCAAATGGCCTTGCATGAGCCATTTGGACGTTTGTAGCACAAGTTATGGTCAAAAGAAGGGCTGGGAGTCGAACTAGCAGTTTGACTCCCGACCACTAAAAGTCGGGAATCGACCTGATTCTGGTGCGTACAGGTGAAGTGTGACACACCATTGGAAAGCTCTCAAGGAGAGCTACAACTTTGGTTTAGACCTTGTCCCAATCCAAGTTCGGGGCGAGAAGTTATGAGTGCCTAAAGTCCTGGGACTCCAAACCAGGACAGTTTCGAGACTCCACTTTGGGAGTCCCGGGAAAAAAAACCATTTGGATACAAGTGCGGCGAAGAGTTGCAGAGAATACTATATGGGGGAAGGTGGTGGCTTCCCCCAAGTCCGGGCCGTGGTGAGTCAAATGACTCCAAGGTCGCCTGTGGCTTGTCCCAACACTGAAAGTGTGCAAAATGAATTCTAACCAACTTGTTGGTTGGATTTGGATGCGGGACCGAATAATCGAGTAAGCTTGTCCCTCTTCGTAGTCTAATCCTAGAGCTTTCAGCACGCCCCTCTCACCCCCTTTAATGCTGGAAGTTAGGAGCGTGCCCTGAGTCCCAGAAATTTCGCAACTTGAGTGACTTAGCCTCAACTTGGGGCTAACTAGGGACTTGGGAGCGCGTCAGTTGAGGAGAAAGGTTTATTGAAATAGGTACCTGATTTGGATTATTAGGCACAGTCCCATGATGTGCAATGGTAGCTTATAGTGCAGTTTAAGAGGTAGTGGCGATGGCTGTGGCATAAGTTGGATTGAGGATCTAAATGACACCCAAAATCTTCGGAGAATGTTGCTCATAGACATCCATGCCTCATAGTGCACATAATGGGCCAGTTATTTGAATGCGAACACCTTGGTGTAATTAATGCCATACTTGAACTCCAATTCACAAAGCATAGTTGAAAAAGTTGCCTTGAATTCCATCAAAGAAATGGTACCTAGCTTTCCACTGAACTTCTCAATTCTCTAAGAGGAAATGCTGACCTCCATGATGTATATGGGTGTAGAGGTCACAGTTTGCATCGGAATATACGGTGATGGTGTGAAAGTTGGTGTGGCAACAAGTATACCCCACTGACTAACCCCTCCAAATGTATTTTGATGTACCATTGATGTAGTGTAACCTAAACCTGAATTCTTAGTAGGAGTTGTACTGGATGATGATGACGCTATAGATGTTTGATGATACCATCATGAAGATCGTGAATTCAAAAAAATCGGCTCAAATGATTATGTGTTATTTTGTAGCTGATACCTTAGCTCTGGCTGAGCGGTAGTGCTTTCATCATTCGAGGACATGGTGTTGTCCCATGCCCCAAAATTTTATAACAATACATAGCACTAGCTACAAAGTTCTAACACAACATACGTTTTGAAAAATACGGTGCGTCGACAAGGATGAACAATGACGGACGGACGTCGATGGATGGATGTCTCTGGATGGATGTCTTTGGACGGATGTCCATGGATAGACATTAATGGATGGATGTCAATGGATGGAAAAGGTTGGACAGACGAAACTGGACAAACAAACAACGACGGACGTCAGATGGACGAAACTAAACTAACAGATGTCAGATGGACGAAACTGGACGATTGGACAGCAATGGATGTCAAACAGAATGAGGACGGACATCAAATGGAATGGCAACGAACGTCCAATGAAACAAAGACGGACGTCGAACAGAATGACAATTGAACATTGAATGGAACGATGAAACGAAACGAATGGCGACTACAACAAACTGTGCCAACGACAACATTACAAAATGATCTATGTCCGCGAATTCTGCAACAATGGCATGCAAAAGATAAAAGAGAAATTTTTTTCTTTTACTTTGTGTTTTTTTAATTTATTATTCTCCTCTTCTTTTTCTTCTTCCAAAGTTGCTACAAAGGCCACTCACTACATGACTACAAGCTCAAAAACACATAGGAGTGCACAGCCCAGATACTAACCTCAAAACCCATGTACAAAGAAAGTAAGTGTATGTAGGGTTGCATCACCTGGTGTAAATCTTGTACTGTAATCAAACCTTGTGTGTGTGTGTGTGTGCACGCTTTCAAGACCTAAAGCTGGTAGTAAAAGAAGCTTTGGAACTGTTCGCTCCTTCCTCGCTTTGAAGCTTCGAAACTTAGAACTTCACAACTTATAACATGTTTCCGGTGTGCCTTTTCCCTTGTTTACATTATTGCTAGTTATGGTTATTGTTCATGTTGTAGCTGTAGTACAATAGTAGAAAAAGAAAAAGAAGTAATAGCAACTCAAGAACACAAGAAATCAACAAGCAAAAGAAACCCAAGAAACTCAAAGCCAGGAAAAATCTACCGCTTTCAACATTAAATGATAGAAAGTAATTTTTCTAGAATTAAATTAGAAAGAAGGAAAGAAAACGTAGTGTATGTAAATGATGGTTGTGTAATAGTCGTCGTGAACATCTAGAAATTCAGTCAGACTATGGAAAAAACTCTCCCTAACAAAAGAATTCTAGAAAAACTAACAAGAGAAGGGATGAGCTTGGCCTTTTATACAGTCGTTAACAAAGCTGAAACCTTAAACAAGCCATAACCCTAAAACACCTCATGATGTACAATAATCTAAGAACGTACATTAACCCTAAATGCATCATTGGCATGCCTATAATTGGCCATCATGTATAAGGCCATGCATACGGGCATGACAACAATGCTTTATGCTTATGTAATTTGCTAAGTTCAACTCCATTTTGCTAAATTGCACAAGTCCATATTGTTATTTAGTTATTGCCAAGTTGACTTTACTAATATTTCACTTGTCCACATTGTCAAATTATTAATTTTTCATTACCAAGGCCATGTTCCCAAGCAATCGTAAAGTTCAATTAGTAACACCACATTGCCAAATTGCCAAGTGCATTTCACCTTGTGGATTACTTGAATGAGTTTCAAACTACCCAAAAATTAATAAAAATTTTGGCTTATTTTTAAATGCCAAATTTTTGTTTTATTTTTCCCAATCTACTAAATATTTTGCCCCAAAAAAACAAGCTGTACTTGATGTTTTCATGTCATAGGATGCTTAGTGCCTACCCCACCGAACCCCCTTTCCTTCCTTCTTTCCTTTTATTTCTAAAATTATTTTTGACTTTTGGTGAATTATTGAAGCCCATGACACTTATTGAAGTCCTTAGCCAAGGATGTCCCTTCTAAGGACCTTGATTTCATGATAAGTTTTATGAAAGTCCAGTTGTTCATCCATGAAAGTTGATCAAATCATGACCAAACAAGGATTTGATCCATGCTCCAATAAGAATGCAATCACAATCATCACCATTTTGTTGCTTCATTTTGCAAGAAATGTGAGGCTAACTTTGAATTCCAACTACGTTCTTGCAATTATAACAGTAATGGCCATCAATCCGAATTGTCACAAATGGGAAGTGGCAATGTGCATAAACATTCTCAAAGCAACTAGCTCCAATTGGAATAACTAGTTTGCCAATAACCTACAAAAGTGCATTGCAACAAATAACCCACAAAAGACCATCACAACAATAACAAAATGAAAACAATTAAACTGGAAATTCCATAAAGACATTTGCAAAGCTAAATCAAAACAAGACAAATGAAAAGAAGTTTATTATACATACTTCAAAATCTTGCCCTTTAGTGTGTATGTAGTTGACTTCCACTACTCTTTCACAAGCTCCAACATCAGGCACATGAATCACAAAAATGGTTGAAAAGTTTGACAAAAGTTCTTCGCCAAACATAAAATTGCCAACATTCTTAGCCAAAAATGTTGTAAGTCTTTTGGTGTTGTGAGTTTCAACCAGCTATACATATTGTGGGTAAAACTCTAAGAAAATAAACAACATTTATATGTCATTAGGTGCCAGACCATCAGCAACAATCAAAATAAAACTCTTTGAAAACCTGCCATATATCCCAATGACCACAAGTTCAATTGTTCGAAGTTCGTGCAAATCTTGTCATTGGATGAAACTCTAAATGGAATGAATAGCAACAAAACAAAGATCAAATGGAAAATGGATCAATTTGTTCAATGATTGTAATCGCTCCAACCCTCAAAACAAATGACCAATCACCTTTCTCAAATTTGTTTTGGAATGTCACCTCAAAGTTTTGCACTCGAATGAAAGATCCAACATTAAGACGAGGTGAAAATGTTGTCACAAACGCAGCCCCTATAGTAAGGGTGACAATAAAAAATCCAACCTTATCTATAAGATCACAATGTATGAACTTGTAACCACTACCTACAACATCATACAAGCCATATCTATTTAATATATAACCTTCAAACATCCACTCAACATTCTTTGTTGTATGTCAATCACACCTACAATAGAAATAGGTGGTGTTCTTTTTTTGCTTGGGCTAGCAACAATCTCTACCATTGAATACAAATAGAACAACAAAACAAAAAAATACAACAGAAATAGATGCAGCAAAACTCCATAAAAATAAATTATTTTCAAATAGACAAAAATAACTATATATAAACAAATTGTATTGAAATTAAGTCTATAGATATATTTTGGAAAGAACTTGCATTATAAACAACCTTAAAACACAAAAATGAAGTTAACCCTTTTCACACTCCATAAACATAATGCTACCAAAACAAAAAGAACAAACATAAAGAAGATGAAATAAAAACCAAAAAGAAACAAACCATACAAAATCAAAAGATAAACATCACAACCATCCATAATGAAAGGAAAATACAATACCTCTAAATCTTTAGAACACTTACAATACTGCAAAAAAACTCTACAAGGTTATAAGAGAAGAATTTGTATAAGCAAGATTGTGTGTACAAAAGACCATACAAATAACTTCCAATACCAACATTATATACACACAAGGTTAAGGATTAGGGTTTTTCTGAAAACTAGCATTACATTTGGAAGTTTCAACTTTCTTCCACAAGAATTAATAAAAAGTTAGGGTTTTGCTTTCATAATAGGTTAGGTCTGCACCTTAGGTCTATTAATTAGGGTTTAAGCCACAACTATTAATTAAAAGACAGTACGTTATTTCTAGGTTAAGCTTCATTTTAGGGTTCTTGGTACAAAAAATTCCTATGAAGACACTTAGCAATAAATATCTTATACAATTGATAGGTGCCATTTTTACAACCATATACCACATGCAAAATTTATATAGATATATATAATCTTAAATTCTACAACATTCTAGAACATTTTAGAATAATCCACACTGTTGCTGATTAACAAACTAATTATGATACATTTCCATAATCCACAAATTGGAATTAATACAAGATTCAAAAACTCTCACATTTACGAACAATTCACTACAATTGACAAGAAATGGACACCAATAGAACAAAAATTGCAAAAATACAAATTGGTAGTAATCCTTGCTCATATCATCGCAATAATTCAATTTCCCATCCAATTAGCCACAACACACACTACTTATTGAACACAAGGTTTAACTCTTGATTGTCTTGCATTTGATCCAAGTGGTGTAACAAAACATGGTTACTGCATTATTTCAAATTTGTTTTAAAGAACATTTATAAATACTTTCTCCATTGTCAAACAATATTTTCCAAGTAGATGTTTTAATACAAGAAGAAATGCATCCTTTAAAAACAATTGCATAATACAAAATAACAATTGCCTCTTTAAAATCCTATCATAAAGAATTTATTATCATATAGTCCTTAAATATTCGTTCTTTAAAATTACACTTTCAAGACATTCTTAATGATCCAAATCTACTTGCATCACGTATTCTTTGTTTAAATGAAACAAAAATACAAAATATTCAAACACATCAAGAAATTTATAATGTTATTTTAAATAAATTCAAAATTCTTTCATGTTATGGCCAACATGGTACAATGATATTCTACGATACAAATATGTTATTATCACATACATTTTCAAAAACAAATTTAGGCATTGAATTTCTCATTGCTTTGTTTAGTGAAAACACATGACAAGCTTTATACATAATTGCAATTTACAAACCTCCACAAATGAAGGTAACTTTTTTCATTTTCCATTCTAGAAAACATTACAAAAATCCCTACAAATTGTCCAACCATAATAATTGGAGATTTTAACATAAACATGTTGACAAATACAATTGAATCAATAACATTACAAAACTACATGAACACCCATGGTTTCCATATTACATTTATAGAAAGTGCAACGCCTAATAATACACAAATCAACCATATATGGACTAATGCCCCAACTCAACAATGTCATACTAGATCAACACAAGCTTATTGGACAAATCATAACCCTATATACTTTGCATTCAAATTACCTACCCATATAGTTTCAATTTATTGTACCATCAATTGTTGAATTAACTTTGAACAAGAAATAAATTCCAATCTGAATTAAATTACAAAAACTTTTAATTCCTTGAACAAATTCTTATGATTTCTAATACTTCAATGATATAAATATAAATGTGCATGTATTGTCAACTTACCACATGAAATAAAACTAAAAACCAAAAAAAACTATTGCAACATGAATATCACTTATTAAATAACTATTCATCACCATTTATAATCTTACAATCGCATCTAAAACATTTATATAGTATTTTCCCTTCATTATAACACCAAATCAATAAAAGATTTACATATTACATTTTTTAAAAAAAAATCATTTACTTTTTATAGAGATTCAAAAATTCATGAATTTTTTTTTGGCTTATCAAATCTTCAAATACATAAAAAATTCCTCAATTTATTTTTCCATCCATTGTTAAATTGATTGTCATAAAAAAGTTTGTCAAAATCTCATTTTTCTTTTCCATTATTTTGAATCTTTCTATTGGTAGGGCCCACATGTCACTTGATGCCTTGGTGCCAAATCTTTTGTTCCTAGTCTTTTATTTTTGATCTTCTGTTATTGGTCTTCTACTTCTAAATCTTATGCACTTGGTCTTTTGTTACATCAAATGTGTTGTTACATAAGATATGTAGGTTATTTTATTTTGCAATGGATGAAATAGATGTTTTCATTATTGATTTTTTTGGTGGGGTTTCAAAAATAAAGGACTTTAGTGATTTCTAATCATGTACAAGACAATGTGTCAAATGTGGAAAATGTGCATCTAAAAGCTCCTAAAGTTGCTAATCTCGAGGTTGATCACCCCAATTTTTGGGGCCACAAATCCTTACAAAAAAAATGATGTAGCACAATAATATATTATTTAGGATCTACTGTTATATATATGCAAGGGTTCCAAGCCACTTTCCACTTGCAAAAATATTTGGTTATGGAGGTTAATATTACACCAATGCCTCCATGTTGTGTTTCCTTTATGCTCTATCTTGGTGGGAAAAATGACTCTTGTAATGATAAAAAAAATTATGGACTGATATGTGTTACTTAATCTTACATCTACAACAATTATATTTGCAAGTTTGATGTCTTGATTTTTAAAAGTAGAGTGGATACATTTGCTTTGGCAATCAACTATCTAAATGAATATTGGACCCCTATGCATGTTATTGTTAGTTTGTTTAAAGTGCATGACACAATGGGGCTTTCCATGGGCCATGGCTAGACAATTACAAGCTTCATTTGAAAAGTTTGAAGCAATGCATTGTGTGTTTGCCTTTGTGAAAGATAAAAGTAGCAACTTGACATCTAGGGCAACACTACATTCTATTCTAAATTGTCATCCTTTGAAACTTCAACAAGTTTATGAAGGTTCTTGTTATAATGCTACAAATGATAACAAGATTGTTGGAGATTTGAAATATGTAAACTATGAAGAATCCTGAAGTTAGTTTGAAAAAAACAATCACATGGACAAAAAAAATCAAAAAAGGGGAGGCAAACGTGGAGAAGGCATGTGTTGAATTTGGGATGAACACTAGAAATTGAAAACTTTGATGAAAACCATATTTGCCAATAAAATGGTAGTGTTTTAAAAGACATTGAAAGGTTATGATGCAATTCAAATTCATAACATGTTGCCATAATGTTGGATCTTCAAAACAAGCATTTGCATGTTGTGGATAATTATGTGAGTCATGGGAATATAATTCATCTTGTTTTTAAATATGATGTGAAGGCAATCATTCCCATTCCTATGATATGCTTTCATTGACTAAACCCTATTGTTCAAGAATGCAAAGCTAATGGACCTAGTGAAGAACTCAATAAGGATGACACTAACATATTTGATGTTGGAGCATCTATTGAAAAGTCTTCACATGCACTTATTATTGGAGAATTATCTTTGTTCAAAAGATTGCGCCCATATTCACAACTACATGTGGTGATCCTCTTGTTTGGTGCTACATCAATGAGGGACAATTTCCAGACAAATGTTACATTCCTGGCCAAACAAATTTTTTGCATTCCAAGGTTACAAATTGAAATAGATAGAGCATTTTAACTTTGTTGGGTGTCAACATTTGCAATGTTGTCACTTACAAACAAAGAAGCTTGAGTGGATCATCACTATGATTGGCCTAATGATCCACACCTTAATTGCAGAAAGATAGTGGATCTGAAAAAATACATGAAAACAGATGCATTTTTGGTGGATGACTATGATTTGATTGAAGAAGTTGAATATTTCAAGGGGTTACATCTTGATAATGATTAAGGTTGATGGTTTGGTGTTGTATGTGAGGTTGGGGCAAAAAACTTGTGCTATATTTAAGCAAAATTCTTCATAGAACTAGGGTTCAATTTTCCCAAACATTACTTTGTATTGTATTTTGTTCTTGTTGGTTTTATTCTCAGAGCTACATTGTACTCTTGTAATTTCTTCTTTAAGCAACCATAATTGTAAATTTGATATGTATAACCTTTGTGCATATTCATTGTATTTTTTAAATTAAAAACCAACTCCCTATTCATAACTAACAAAAGGTTTTTCTTTCAAATGAATGGGTAACCAGCTGGTCTAATAACTTGAAATTTTTTTTCCAATATATATCCTTCGTTTTATATATATATACATATATATATATATATATATAGATATATATATATATATATATATATATATATATATATATATATATATATATATATATATATATATATATATATATATATATA